>JAEEGL012634093.1_pt1 | contig 31824 bp, 27 predicted proteins | sample 9134231 | NCBI WGS metagenome assembly JAEEGL01 (sample SAMN16246548, study PRJNA631951) | gut metagenome | biome: gut microbiome; feature: rumen; material: fiber-attached | host: Bos | place: Iran: Karaj | collected 2018-10 | reverse complement strand
TTTTTGCAACAAACACAGCTCCTGGTTACTCAATCGCAGATGCAGCCGGTAATGAGATGGTTGGTCTCTTTTACGGGGGCGGATTTAAGCTCCTTGGAATCCAGATTGCAGGCTTTGCAGCTACAGCAGCTTGGACAGCAGTAACAATCACGATCACATTCCTTGCAATTAAGAAAGTTCTTGGTCTTAGAGTTTCAGAGGAAGAAGAGATCCTTGGTCTTGATTCCACAGAGCACGGCCTTGCATCAGCTTATTCAGGATTTGCTATCATGGACGTTTCAAACACTCTTACCATGGGTGTTAACGAGAACACAGACCTCGGCGTAAGCGATTACGAACAGGCTTCTGAGTTCCAGAAAAAGGCTTCAGTACCGGTTGTTTCAGCACCTGTACATACTGAGTCCGGAATACATAAAGTAGTCATCATCGCTAAGTTATCCCGATACGACAAGCTGCGCCGTGCTATGAACGACCTTGGCGTTACCGGAATGACTGTTACTCAGGTCATGGGCTGTGGTGTCCAGAAAGGCTCTGGCGACATGTATCGTGGAGTTGAGATGGATGCCACGCTCCTTCCCAAGATCAAGCTTGAAGTTGTTGTCAGCAAGATCCCGGTTGAGCAGGTTATTGAAGCAGCTAAGAAAACTCTTTACACCGGCCACATCGGAGATGGTAAGATCTTCGTTTACAGTCTGGACAACGTAGTTAAGATCAGAACCGGCGAGGAAGGTGCAGCAGCACTTGCCGACGTAGAATAATATAATATAAAGGCATAAAAAATCGCCCGGCATCATGTCGGGCGATTTCTTTTTTCTAAGATCATTCAAACTGCGCTGCAGCTTTTTCCAAAAGATCTCTGATCTCCAGATGCTGAGGACATACAGCTTCACACATTCCACATTTTATACATTCAGAAGCTTTTCCAAAGCCCTCTGTGTATTCCGCATACTTTGCCTCGATATCAGTTCCAAAGCTTGCCTTGGCATTAAGACAAGTAAACAGATCCGGGATCCTGATATTCATAGGACAATGGTTTTCCTCAATACAGTAGTGGCAGTTGGTACAAGGAATAAGGTCAAGTCCCTTGGTTATCCTTGTTACCTTCTCCACAGCCTCCATTTCTTTTTCTGAAAGAGGCTTAAAATCCTTCATGTATGAGATATTATCCTTCATCTGCTCTATGCTGCTCATTCCCGAGAGCACCATTGCTACCTGGTCAAATCCGGCAACAAAGCGGATTGCATAGGATGCGTAGCTCAGATCACCAAGGTCATCATATACCTTTTTAGCTTCATCAGAGAGATTAACAAGACTTCCGCCCTTAACAGGCTCCATAACAAGGATTGGTTTATTGTGTTTTTTACAAACCTCATAGCACTTTCTGCTCTGAACCTTGTCATCCTCGTAGTCAAGGTAGTTGAACTGTATCTGTACCACTTCTACTTCGGGATGATCAGTTAAGATCTTGTCCAAAAAGTCCGCTGAATCATGGAAGGAAAGGCCAACATGCCTGATCTTGCCCTCTTTCTTGAGCTCCTGCGCAACCTCATAGGCTTCACACTTCTGGAACTTGTCATAGTTGCCTCTGCCCTGGGCATGCATCAGATAGAAATCAAAATAGTCAACTCCGCACCACTGTAGCTGCTTCTCAAAGAAGGGACGGATCTCTTCTTTGCTGTTAAAATATGGCTCTGTCAGCTTGTTGGTGAGAGTGTACTCACTCCTGTCGTGGCGGCTTGTGAGGCACTCTTTTAAAGTTGTCTCAGAAAGGCCGTCGTGATAACCGTGCGCTGTGTCAAAATAATTGAAGCCGTTTTCAATAAAGGCATCAACCATTTCACTGACCTGTGCAGAGTCAATTGCCCCATCTTTCATTGGAAGCCTCATGGCCCCAAAAGCCAGCTTCTTTTTAATCTCCGGGAAAAATACCTGTGCCATAAAAAATCTCCTTCCTCCTATGTCAACAAAAGCCTGCACATACATGGTGCAGGCTTTTAAAAATGTAACCCCTCTTATCAGCTAAGTGCCTGCTCAAGATCAGCTATGAGATCTTCCTTGTCCTCAAGTCCGCAGGACATTCTCACAAGTCCTGCCGGAATTCCGGCTTCCTTAAGCTGCTCATCGGTCATCTGCCTGTGTGTTGATGTTGCAGGGTTAAGGCAGCAAGTCCTTGCATCTGCAACATGAGTTTCAATGGCAGCCAGCCTTAGCTTCTTCATAAAGCTCTCTGCTGCTGACCTGCCACCTTCGAGCTCGAAGGAAACTACACCGCATCCGCCATTTGGCATATATTTCCGGGCAAGCTCGTAATATGTATCCGATTCAAGGCCAGGATAGCTGACTTTTACTACCTTAGGGTGCTTCTCAAGGAATCTGGCTACTGCAAGACCATTCTCAACGTGCTTTGGCATACGAACATGAAGGGATTCAAGTCCGAGGTTAAGAATGAAGGCATTCTGAGGTGACTGGATGCTTCCAAAGTCTCTCATAAGCTGGGCTGTAGCCTTTGTAATAAATGCACCCTCTTTTCCAAACTTCTCTGCATAAGCAATTCCGTGATAGGATTCATCAGGCTGTGTGAGTCCCGGGAACTTGTCCGCATGTGCCATCCAGTCAAATTTACCGGAATCAACGATCACTCCGCCTACGCCTGCGCCATGGCCATCCATGTATTTGGTGGTTGAATGGGTAACTATATCTGCTCCCCACTCAATAGGCCTGCAGTTTACAGGTGTTGGGAAGGTGTTATCAACAATAAGCGGCACACCATGCCTGTGGGCTGCATTTGCAAATCTCTCTATATCAAGAACTGTAAGGGCAGGGTTAGCGATTGTCTCGCCAAATACAGCCCTTGTGTTGTCCTTAAATGCTGCGTCCAGCTCATCATCAGAAGCTGTAGGAGATACAAATGTTACCTCAATTCCCATCTTGGCCATGGTAACTGCAATAAGATTGAAGGTTCCGCCATAGATTGATGAAGAAGCCACAATATGGCTTCCGCACTCACATATATTAAACAGAGCAAAAAAGTTGGCTGCCTGTCCGGAAGATGTGAGCATCGCTGCCGTTCCACCCTCTAACGCTGCAATCTTGGCTGCCACATAATCGTTAGTGGGATTCTGAAGCCTTGTGTAAAAATATCCGCTGGCTTCAAGGTCAAAGAGCTTACCCATATCCTCGCTGGTGTCGTACTTAAAGGTGGTTGACTGTATAATAGGTATCTGTCTGGGCTCACCATTCTTTGGGGTATACCCCGCCTGTACACACTTTGTTCCAATTCTCTGCTGACTCATCTGTATATTGCCTCCGATAGTTTCATTTTCCTAAATATAATAGTGGTTTTATTTTACCATATTTACTGTATGAAATGGATTAAAGGAGGTGAGCCCTGAGCTCTTCTCCACTCTTTTCAGACAGCATTGCCGGAGGAATATCAAGCATTGTCTTACAGCCCATAGCACCCTCTGCTGACATCCTGAAGGCTGCTCTTGCTACTGCAACTAGTACACTTGTAGTGAATTCCGGATTGGAATCAAGCTTAAGGCTGTACTCGATTATGTGATTATGCTCTTTGTCCGTGCCTGTCCTGCCGCTTCTAAATACAAATCCGCCGTGAGCCATTCCGCTGTGGTTTTTAAGGAGTTCGTCTTCACTGATGAAATGAACTGTTGTGTCATAATCAGCAAAATAGTTTGGCATCTCCTTGATCTCTTTTTCTACTGCTGCAGCATCTGCGCCGTCCTCAAGAACTACAAAGCATTCTCTTGTGTGCTTGTCCCTTGTGGTAAGCTCAGGATTCTTGCCACTTCTTACTGCTTCAAGAGCGCTCTCTACAGGGATTGTGTACTGCTTGGCATTCTTGACGCCCTTGATGCGACGGATGGCATCCGAATGTCCCTGGGATACGCCCTTGCCCCAGAAGGTGTAGTCGTTACCGTCAGGAAGAATAGCGTTTGAATAAACTCTTGCAAGGGAGAACATTCCGGGATCCCATCCGCAGGAAATAACTGCCACTTTACCGGCTTCTTTTGCTGCTGCATCAACATTTGCAAAGTGCTCAGGAATGCGTGCATGGGTATCGAAACTGTCAACAACATTGAACATCCTGGCGTAAAGAGGTGTCTGCACAGGAAGATCTGTTGCACTTCCTCCGCATAGGATCATTACATCTATCCTGTCCTTATATTCTTCTGCCTTATCTACTGAAACAACCGGGACACCGGCAGTCCTTATAGTCAATGTACTTGGATCTCTTCTTGTAAAAACAGCAACAAGCTCCATATCAGGCGCTGCTGCAACTGCAAGTTCTACTCCTTTACCAAGGTTTCCGTAACCAAGGATACCAATTCTGATACTCATTTCTTTTGCCTCCTAAATTCAATGATAAATACAGGGACTTATCCTCAAAAAATAAATCACGTACAATTAAAATGTATTATACAATCATTTTTTTTCTTATGCTATTGATTTTTTTGTCTAGTTGACATTGCGAAAGGGTATTTATGATATACTGATTAATATATAAGAAAAAGGGGGATTACCTATGCTAAGTGAATATACAAAAATACCAGCTAAAATGAATGCAGGTGTTGCCCTTAAGATCATTCCCGGGCACTTTGCAACAACCCACTCTCACATCACCAACTACATGGAAATCGGTACTTTAAAGACCAGATGTAATGAGGCTCACGGCGTAGCTAATGCCCTGGCAATGCACTACACCGTGAATACACCGGTTGACACCATTTTGTGTGCTGATGGTACCGAAGTAATCGGTACATATCTGGCAGAGGAGCTTACAAAGGCCGGGGTATTAAACTACAACGCCCACAAGACCATTTATGTACTTGCTCCGGAGTATGCACCAAACGGACAGCTTATCTTCAGGGACAACCTTCAGCTGGCCATCAGAGGAAAACACGTGCTTATACTGATGGGATCTTTGGCCACAGGCCTTACCCTTGAGGGCATTATGGATGGCGTCCGCTACTACGGCGCCAATGTTTCCGGAGCGTGTGCAATTTTCAGCGCAGTAAAGGAAGTAGGGGGAATCCCTGTTGTATCCGTATTCCAGCCGGAAGAGATACCAAACTATAATTCCTATGCTCCATCAGAGTGTCCTCTTTGCAAGAGCGGTGTTCCTATCGATGCTCTGGTAAACAGCTTTGGATACAGTGTTTTAAGATAACACCCGTAATTATCGCCCGATGGCATCTGCCTACCGGGCGATTTTTTATTTTATGATTTCTGATATTGCCTCAAGGATCCTGCAGTTTGAAACATGGTCCTTGACCGCAATGCGATAGTACCCTTCTGACAGGCCTTCAAAGGTGGAGCAGTCCCTGATAAGAATATGCCTTTTAAGCAGCTCCCGGTACAGTCCTTCTCTGTTATGTTCTCCGGTACCAGCGACAATATCATCTGCTACTTTTATCATGAAATAATTCGTATCAGAATCAAATGCCTTAATTCCAAGTTCCTTAAGTTCTGCTGAGAGATATTCCCTCTCAGCAGAAATCATTTTCAGGCTTTTTTGTATGTAACCTGCGCAGTCTGAGGCTGCTGCATTGTCATTACCCTTATCAATAACTTCTGTAATTATATTTGCACAGGTCACACCTGCTGTCTCAGCAAATACCGAGAGATTCCACTCCGGAAGCACCTTCTTTAACCTGCTGATATTGTCCTCCGAGGACAAGCAGTATCCTACTCTCACTCCCGGGATTGAAAACAACTTGGTGTAGGCATTCACCACATAAAGATTCCCGCCTTTTCCAATATACTCTGTGGCACTTGCACCTTCTTTTTCCCCTTGTTCTCCATGCTCTGACTGGGTCTTTATTTTACTCATTCCATAGTCAGACAAGCAAAAAAAGCACTCATCCACCAGCAATGCTGCATTACACTCCCTGCACTTTTGGATGATACTCTCAAGCACAACACCCCTTATACATTTCCCTGTGGGATTATTTGGATTACCCAGGATCACCAAATCAATATCATCAGTTATTGAATCTTTAAAACTCTCATCCAGCTCAAACTCTGACTCTTCAGAGAGCTGATAGCTTTTTACTTCACACCCGTATGCCATGTTAAGGCAGTGAATATATCCATAAAAGCTTGGCACAGTTAAAAGAGCTTTTCGGGGCCTTATCATATTGATTACGGCAAAAATCAGCTCTGATGCCCCATTGCCACCGATCACGTTGCCTGCCAAGATCGTCTTTCGGATTCCGGCCTCTCTCTTCACATCTGCAGCCAGGACATTTTCAGCCCTTGCCACTGCTTCCCTGAATCTTCTCTGTTCCATATCAGGGTACCTTCCCGCATCACAAACAGCCCCCCTAAGCGCATTTTTCACTTCCTCAGGGCAAGGATATGGATTTAAGCTCACCGAAAAATCCAGCTCTATTTCTTTGTCATAAATCTCACCGCCATGAAGCATGTCAGCTTATCTCACTTCCTGTGATGATCATTAGCGATCATCACTTATCATCTTTTGTATCATCAGCCTGTTGCAGACCCTCATCTGATGACAAGAACCAGGCCGATCAAGAGCAGCACTCCCAAGCTAATGTCCTCAGTTAAAAACATCAATCTTGAAGCTCTCTTAATATCTCCCCTCTCTATGGGTCTTGTATCATCCCCAATATAGGGCTTGTGGACCATTTTTCCAAAGTAGCTTGAATCCCCGCCAAGCCTTATCCCAAGGGCTCCCGCGCAGGCGCTTTCAGTCTGGGCAGAATTAGGGCTTTTGTGGTTATAGCGGTCACGCTTAAAAATGGCAAAAGCTCTTTTGGCGCTGTAATCTCTTCCTCCGATTCCGGCAGCAATTATCATCATAAGGGCGCTGATCCTTGACGGGATATAGTTCCACAGATCATCCATCTTAGCTGCCGCCTTCCCGAAGTATTCATATCTATCGTTATGATATCCCAGCATGGAATCCATGGTATTCACTGCCTTGTAGGCAAATCCCAGCACCGGTCCCCCTATAAATGTATATATCAGCGGCGCAATAACTCCATCAGAGGTGTTTTCCGCTATTGTCTCAACCACAGCTCTGGTTATGGCGGGCTCATCAAGACTATCCGTATCCCGCCCAACAATCATGGAAAGGGCCTTTCTGGCATCCTTAAGATCGCCACCATCAGCCATCTCCATGGCCTTGTGCACCTTCATGCTCTCATGGGAAAGGCTCTTTGCTGCCATTATATAGCAGGTCAGCACCGCCTCCACCAAAACACCAAGCCATCTTCTTACGCTGAAGGCCCCAAACATCAGAAGTCCCGTCACTGCCATGGTCAGCACAACAACTATAGTCCAGGTAACGCTCCCCAGAAGGATCTCTTTATGATGATCTCCGGCACTGCTATCCTCATCTTCCATTGAAGCTTCATCACTCTGACACGATGTGCTTTTTTCTCTGATATTCAGTTTTCCGTCCAGCCACCCTATAAGCGCACCGATAAGCCTTATGGGATGTGGTATTTTCTGGGGATCCCCAATAAGACGGTCCAGTATAACCCCTATGCAAAATCCCAATAAATGTTCTGCTATCATCTATCGTGAAAAAACCTCATTTCAATTTACTAAGAATCCTTACACTGCAGCAAGGGCCGCCAGAATAACTAAAACCACTGTTTCCCCCACCGCCACATAGTATCCGGCTGTATCTCCTGTAACGCCGCCAAATCTCTTTTTGCACATTCTAAAGTACAAAAAGCCAAACAGTATCAGTCCTGCTCCGCAGCATGCTGCAGCCAGCGCATTCACATATGCCCACAACGCCGCTGCAGCCATAATCTGTGCAAACAGTATCAGTTTATCTGAAAGTTCCGCTGAGCCGGCTTCTTTAACCAGCATTCCCTCTGTCTTCGCCTTTGGAAGATACAGGCACCAAAGCCCGCACAGAGCCCTTACTACCGCAAAAGAAATACCATAACAGTATATTCCATCAGCATTTTGACCACTCTTCCAGTCATATACCACCATGTAAAGCGCCCCAAGCCACAATAGCGACAGCTTAAGCAGGCCAATCACCGCAAAGGCCCCTATATGTGGATCCTTCATGATCTCAAGGCTCCTTTCCTTTCCGGAAAAAGAGCTTTTGGCATCCATCACGTCCATGTACCCGTCCAGGTGAAATCCCCCGGTAATAAATAGCGGAATCAGGGCAAGGAGCACCGCCAACACAAGTGTTGGAGCCGGACCACTGCCCGCTACTGTCCCATCAAGCAGCACAATTCCTGCCACCAAAGCTCCAATTACCGCTCCCACCAGCGGCAAAAAACATATGGCATGCCTGTAGTCCTTATCCTCCCAGTCAAAGGTGGGCACAGGGATCCTGGAATATATTGAAAAAGCAATCAGTATGCTCTTAATCACATTCATGTTTTACCCACTCTCCTTTAGTAAATTCGTAGATAACATCCGCACTCCTACTAAGTCTGGCATTTATCTCATCAACAAGTCTTACATACCTTCTGGTATCCTCGTCATACTCCTCATTATCTCCGGGGAAGGAATTGGTCACCACCACAAGGTTCCTGCATGTACCTGCAAGTTTCTCGATATCCGTCATCACTTTGCTGATGATCCATTCATCGATGTCTTTTTTGCCATGATGCTGATTCTCTGAAGACACCGTGCTTCCACCTGCCCCATTATCTAAAATCAGCGCATCATCATGCATCACATTGCCAACAAGGTTTGATATGCACTCAAGAAGGCAGGTCGAGCCCTCAATACCTTCCACGCCAATGACAGCCTTACTGACATTTACCGGCTCCTCTATGGTAAAAAAGCCTTTCCCTTCCCGGAGGTTTCTGTGCTTTTTTACCCGCTCCGCCCCATCTTTTCCATAGGGGATCATGGTGGCTAAATATATTCTCTTTCCATCGCCTGACTGCTCCAGTACCAGCTTTTCAGCAAGGGCTGATTTCCCGCTGTCCGGAACACCCACAACAAGTGTCACCATCAGTCAAACCTCTTGTATTCATCTATATGATAATCGTCAAATCTTGCCCCGTTGTTGTAATAGTCCATCACCACATCAAGAAGGGGAAAAAGCATGATAGCCCCGGTTCCTTCACCAAGTGCCATGTTCCCCTCAATAAGAGGCTCAAGTCCAAGCGCCTTAAGGGCCATGATATTTCCCTTTTCCCTGCCGCCGTGGGATGGGATAAAATAGTCTTTTACCCCCGGAACCAGCTTTTCTGCCACCAGCGCAGCTGTTGTACTGATAAGGCCATCAAGCACCACAGTCAGATGACACTTTGCTGCTCCTATGCACAAGCCGCAAAGTCCGGCAATATCAAGACCGCCAAGGTTTACAAGCACATCAAAAGCATATTGTATGTCATCCGGACTACTGTTAACCATACCAATCTTAAGATCATCTTGTGATTTACAGCTGTACCCGTATCTGCCAAGTCCCCTCTTTACCACATCTTTTTTTCTCGAAAGCCCCTCATCATCAAGCCCTGAGCCCCTTCCCACAATCATCTCACTGTCCATATGTAAAAGAGCTGACAACACCGCAGCAGAGGTCGTGGTATTTCCAATTCCCATCTCCCCTGTAGCAATAGCTTCATAACCCTTTTCTTTCAGTTCCAAAGCCAGTGCCATTCCTCTTTCTATGGCAAGGAGCGCCTCTTCTTCAGTCATGGCAGACTCCTTCAGAAAATTTCCTGTTCCTTTTGAGACTTTTAGATCCCTGACACCTTCAATGGTCTCACTACAGTCAATCCCTATATCCACGGGGATAATGTCCACTTTCGAAGCCCTTCCCAAAGTGCAGGCCGTGCTTATCCCACTTCCCAAAGCAGAAGCCACTGCTTTCGTTATCTCTTTTCCCGTCTGGGAGATTCCTTCCTGGACGATCCCGTTATCTGCACACATGATGACTGCTGCTCTTTTGCCTATTGATGGCTCCAAAATGCCCTGTATCGCCGCAATCCTGCATACAGCCCGCTCAAAATCCCCAAGGCCATCAATAGGCTTTGATATACCATCCCATCTGCGCCTTGCCGCCGCATAAACACCTGCGTCCGGGTAGTCTGTCTTTAGTTCAAATAACTCATTTTTACTCAGCATTCTTCTATCTTTCTTAAAAAGTTTTCTATAAATTCCGGGCTGGATGGATAGTACAGGTGGGCAAATCCTGCAAATACATTTCCCTTAACCTGAAATCCCAACCAGGATCTGTTTCCTGAAGGCTTGGTCATCCTGCAGATGCCGCCATTATCCGTTGTGTCGCAGTAGTGGAACTCATGGCCCCTGATGCTGCTGCCAGTCTTTAAATAAGGCGTATCCTCATTTGCAGTCACGTTAACATACCCGAAATGTCCAAGCTTTCCCGTCATAAAGCCCTGCCCGGGCAATACTCCTGCCATGGCATATTCCCTGTCGTCATCATCCCTAAAGGATTCCTTCAGATAAAGAAAGCCTCCGCATTCAGCAAGTATAGGCATCCCGTCTTCTGCGGCTCTCCTGATATCCAGCCTCATAGTGACATTGTCTGACAGCTCCTTAAGATGAAGCTCCGGGTATCCCCCTCCGATGATGATCCCGTCAGCCTCCGGAAGATGCTCATCATGGATCGGGGAAAAGATCTTTAATCTCGCTCCCATCTTTTCCAGATACCGCAGGTTGTCCTTATAGTAAAAACAGAAGGCCTCATCCATGGCAACTGCAATGGTAAAAGCACGATTTCCGGAAGCCGCATCTGCTCTTCCTTTTAGCGAAGGCGCCTCATTTCTGTCTTTACCCGCAACAGATTGCCTCTTATCATCGCCCTCTACATCCACATTTTCTGCCGTTCCTGCAATTTCAAGGAGTCTCTCCACATCAAGGCTCTTTTCAAGCTCATTGGCCACTTTATCTACTATTACCAGAACCTCCGGCACCTCGTCAGGCATCACAAGCCCTAAGTGCCTGCTCTCAAGTAGCTCTCCCTCAAGCTTTGGAAGATATCCTATTACCGGTAGTCCAAGCTCTTTTTCTATCGCCTCCGAAATATCAGTAGCGACCATAGGCGATATGTTGTTGAGAATCACTCCTTTTATCGCTTTTTCCCGAGTTTTTGGACCACTTATATTTGTATCACTCTCCTCATTGTCGCAGCATAAAGTATCCGGCTCATACTCCAAAAAACCCTTGATAAGAGCCAGTACTGACCTGCTCATCCCCCTGCAGTTTACCACCAGGATTGCCGGTGTCCCGGTCTTTTTGCATAGATCATAGGACGAGCCCTCTGCAGAGCAGCTCCCCATGCCGTCAAAGAAACCCATAACCCCTTCTATCACCGCAATGTCACTGCCTTCCATGCCTTCAGAAAGACTATTTTGCACTCCCTCAGTTCCCGCCATGAATAGATCCAGGTTTCCGGAAGAAATGCCAAGGACTTTTTTGTGAAACATAGGGTCAATATAGTCAGGGCCGCACTTAAAGCTGCAGGGCTCATACCCCCTCTTTTGAAATATCCGCAAAAGTGCACAGGTAATAAGGGTCTTGCCGCTGCCACTTCCCGGGGCGCATATTAAAAGTCTCGGTTTACTGCTTTCGCTCATATTTACAGCCTCAAAAACTAATGATAAATACAGGGTTCTGGGCATCCGCCATGTGGTAGGAGCCTCTCTTTTCATAGCGGCTTACGCTGACCTGGATTATCTCAGGAGAAGATACCTCAAGCTTATCAAGGACTGCTATAGTCTCCGACATGGTTTCAAGGGTCACGCAGTTTACCACAACCCTTACCTGCGGATTCGCATTCCTTGCCGCCAGAAGGATCTCCTCTAGATGTTTGCCGCTTCCCCCAACAAATACGCTGTCCGGGGCAGGAAGTCCGGTTAGCGCTTCCGGCGCCTCGCCTTCCACAATGTACATGTTGCAGACCCCGAATTTTTCCCGGTTTTCCTTAAGGAGCTCTGCAGCCTCAGCCTTTTTCTCAACGGAAAACACCTCTATTGTGGGATCCAAAAGAGCTGCCTCCAAAGAAATAGATCCGGTTCCTGCACCAACATCCCACAGGACAGCTCCCTTCGTAAGTCCAAGCCGCCTTATGGACAAAGCCCTGATATCCTCTTTGGTCATGGGGACATTTCCCCTTGTTATCTCGTTATCCCTAAGACCTGCACCGATCTTTCTTTTTGCAGATGCAGGATTATTTATGTACAAAAGAACTTTTCCGGTAGCGCTTTCAAGCTCTGAGGGATCTTCTACCTCAAAAATCCTCTCGGAATAACTCATGTCGCTTCTTGTCTTCTCTGCTGATTCCAGCTTCGCATCATCAACCAATCCCAGATTAAGGCCTGCTATGACCATGCAGCCCCCATCAAGCTCCCTGACGATCCTTGCAGCATCAGCTGCTCCTGAAGGCAGAACTATCAGATGCTCATTTTCCCTGACATATCCATTAACATTGCACTTCCTGCCATGGGCGCTCACAACCATTACATGCTCCAGGGACAGGGACAGCCTGTTTGCAAAAAGAGCTACCGACGAAATCCCCGATATCTTCATGACCTTATAGCCTTTATCAGCAAAGACTATTTCGCCCCTCTTTGCACCGCTGCACAGGGCAATGTCCCCGGAATATACCACCATGGGATGTTGATATCCGGGATGTTCGTCAAGAAATCTGCATATATCATCGGGATCATATACAGAAATCGCCGGGATTGTTCTATGATCAATGGCAAAAGAACTACAGCCGGATTCTGTATCGTTTGAACCATCAGTCTCTTCTATACCACAGATCTTTACATGGTCCCTAAGCTCCATGAGCACCGTTCCGGCTCCAAAAACAATATCTGCCTTATCCAGTGCCTCCTTAAACTCTCCGGTCCAAAACTCCGATCTCCCCGGGCCTTTTCCGGCAAGAACAATGGTTTTCTCAGCATTCAGATTCTGCCGACCTGTCACTTCTTCTATTCTCTCCAGCACCTGCTCCATACCAAATGCCTTATTATCCTTCTCGGGATTTTCAATGACTACGCACTTAACCCCAAGAGCCCTTGCTGCCTCCAGCTTCTTCATAAAACCGCCGCTTGTACCGCTCTCCTTGGTAAGAATTGCAAAAGCCCCAACTTCCTTTATAAGGGCCTCATTCATCTGTCTTGAGAAGGGTCCCTGCATTGCAATTATCTGTTTTCCGGTCAGTCCCAGCTCCTGACACTTGGAAATACTGTCTATACTTGGCAGTACTCTTACATACACCCTGGAAATATCGCCAATACCCTCCAGAAGCTCTTTTAAATCCCTGCTTCCTGTAAGAATAAGGATGTTCCCGGTTACTTTTTCAAGTTCTCTAGCTGCTTCCTCCACAGTAGAGACCCGGATGATGCCCTTTCCTTCCCTCCATTTCACCCTGGGCCTTGAAAGCCTTAAGTACTCAATATCTGTGTCCCTGCAGGCCTTCATGATTTCCTCGGATACCCTGGTGGCAAAGGGGTGCGTAGCATCAACCACAAGGCTGTAAGCACCGGAAGAAAGGATTCCTGTCATATCTTCACTGGTCTTTCTTCCAACAAGTAGGCTGTCTTCTCCATTTTCCAGCTCAATCTCTTTGCCATATTCAGTTGCAACACTGACCACGTGAGGTATCCCGGCATTTAGCAGCATCTCTGCCAGCTCTCTTCCCTCTGTGGTTCCTCCGAATATAAGAATCTTACCGTCCATAAAGTTCCCTTTACTTTTCGCTCTCGTATCCCCTTGGGGTTACCATTCTGCTTCCAACCATTTTTGTACCGGAGCATCCAATAAACACAGTGGTAAACATATCTGCTTTATAATCCCTAAGCTCTTTCAAAGTCAGAACCCTGTAATTTTCATTGTTACGACCAATATCACCGGTTACTCCGCAGACCCTGTCCTCGCCGCATATGGGGAGTAAAATATCACACGCTTTTCTTAAATATCCAGCCCTGCTCTTACTCTCAGGGTTATAAATAACAATCGTCATATCTGCCTGTGCCGCTGCCCTGAGCCTCTTTTCTATAAGTTCCCAGGGGGTTAATCTGTCGCTTAGGCTGATAAGACTAAAGTCATGGATAAGCGGTGCTCCAAGAATAGCTGCCCCGCTGATAGCAGCCGTCACACCCGGAATAATTTTGACCTCAATCCCCTGTCTGTTGCTGTCTTTGGAAAAAGAGCTTTCTTCACCTCTGTAATTCTCAGCCATTGAAACAGCAAGGCCTGCCAGTCCGTACACTCCTGCATCCCCGCTGCACACAAGGCACACAGTGTTTCCTTCGGATGCTTTTTTAATAGCAAGTGCTACTCTTTCCTCTTCCTTCATCATGGGAGTGCTTATATACTCCTTATCAGGAAAAAGAGGCTTTACCAGTTCGCAATAAACCGTATAACCTGCGATCACATCACAATCCTTAAGTGCATTATGCGCTCTTATGGTCATGTCCTCTTCGCTTCCGGGACCGATCCCCACCACATACAGCTTTCCTGCGCTCATCTGTCTTCTCCTTAATTGTTTTAATATCCTGCGTTATTAAATATATTCCTTCAATGTTTATTCATCCCCAGGTCAATTCCATGGCCGCAATCCCTGCAGCGAAGGTCATTCCGCTTTCTGCCACCTTCCTTTGGATAAGCCTGCAGCAACCAAAAGCCATGACAGATCTTTCGCAGACATTATCAACTCCAACTTTCTCCTTCACAAAATCAGAACCGGAGAACTCACCCTGCTGTGCGGACAGCTCATCGCCGCCAAAGGTGACAAATTCTGCCCCAAAGGCACGTGCAGTCTCTATAAGCCCCTGTTCATCAGCCTTGATATCTGCGGAAACAACCGCTCTGACAGCCCTTGGATCTATCCCAAGCCCATAAAGGCACTTTTTAGCATATGAGATAAGCTCCTTACTGCTCTTTCCCCGTCTGCATCCCATACCTATGACCACACATCTTGGAATGAGCTGCAACGCCATGCCATCATAGGTGGCAGGAGAAATATAGATATCATGTGTTTCTTTTGAAACAGAGATATTCTCCGGCATTTCCATGCAGCTGATCACATCCTTGAACTCATCATCTATGAAACAGGAACCGCTGCCCTTTTCCAAAAGCCGTGCAGTAAACTCCCTGGCCTTTTTCATATCCCCTATGATAAGGCCATTCTCCTTTGCAAAAACATCCACGGCAAATTCGCCCCTCACATCAGTTGCTGTGGTGATCACCGCCTCAGCCTCAATGATATCAGCTATTATTTTTGCTTCTTTTACAGCACCTCCCAGATGTCCTGACAGAATCGGGATAACATAACCCGCGTTTTCATCAACCACCAGAACCGCAGGATCTGTGGCCTTGTCTCTCACGAATGGTGCGATAGCCCTGACTGCAATACCGCAGGCGCCAATAAATATAAGGGTATTCCCGGTAACGAAGTATCTTCCTGTCCAGTCGGAAATATTTCCGGGGTAATCTATGTTGGTTACTGATTCTCTTTTGCAAGTATCATCCTGCCCGGAAAGATTTACCCCCTGACGGCCATCCCTCTCCTGTACCTGCAAAAGCCCCCGCCGGATCCGCTCCATCACTTCTCTTCCCCGGCTGGTAAAGCATATTAACTTATATTTCCCTATGCTGGTCTGTTCCATACATCTTTTCCTTAAGCTTTTTTATAACCTTGGGATAATTATCCCTGTCGTGGACAAAGCTGCAGTTCCTGCAATTCTTGACACCCTTGTCCGTCATAACATACTCTCCGCCGCAGTCCTCAATATCATAAAGCGGGCAGTAGCAGAACAGACAGCTGAACTTATCCCCAGACAGTTCATGACAGGGGTAGTACTCACACTGCTTATTTGCAAAATATGATGAGTGCCTTCTTCCGTCATCCGCATTCTCTGCGGGGCTGTCCGCATCAATAACATGCGTTTTATCCAGAGCAATGTCATCCCTGTGGGCTTCACCCATCCCCGAGAGCACCTTTCTGTACATCTCCTCATCCAGATCAAAGAGCTCTTTGAGCAGGCCTTTCTTAATAACATCCTCCGGGCTCTCCACCTGTACATGCCCGTCATCATATACCAAAAGCAGCCTGTCCGACACCTCCAGTGCCAGCTCCAGCTCATGAAGAGACATAACAATTGTTATTCCTTTTTCAGCCAGTTCCTTTATGACCTTCATCAGCTCCAGTCTGTGCTTGATGTCCATATAGGAAGTGGGCTCATCCATTACAAGGTATCTGGGGCTTTGACATATTGCCCTGGCAATCAGCGTCCTCTGCTTCTGGCCATCGCTCATGGCCAGGAACGTTCTCTCCGACAGATGGCCTATGTTCATAAGTTCCAACGCCTTGTCCGCCTCTTTCCTGTCTTCATCACCGTACAGTCCAAATCCACCGGTATAGGGCAGTCTTCCGGACAGCACCACGTCCCTGCAGGTCATGAGCTGGGGTTTTACCCGCTCTGTCGTCACAACTGACATGGATTTAGATATCTCTTTTGCAGAAAGAGCTGAAATATCCTCATCTCCGATAAAAACCGCGCCTCCAATGAGCTTAAGACTCCCTGAAATACTCTTTATCAGAGTAGACTTTCCGCCGCCATTTGGCCCAATAAGGGTGATGATCTCTCCATCCGCAATATCCACAGACACGTCGCCCACAACTATTTTCCTGTTGTATCCAGCCCAAACACTGCTAAGCTTCATTGCTTCCCCTCCTTCTGACCATCATGTAGATCACAACCGGTGCGCCAAAAAGGGACGTTACCGCAGAAATATTGAGCTCTGTTGGTGCAAAAAGCTGCCTTGCAAGAAGGTCACTGAACATGCAGAACACCGCCCCCGCAAGAAAACTCGCCGGCACCAGGACTATGGGCTTTGACGTCTTTAAGAGCTCCCTCATAAGGAAGGGAACCGCAATGCCAATAAAGGAAATAGGCCCCGCAAAAGCCGTGACACAAGCCGACAGTATGCTGGAAAAAAGAATAACAAGCACTCTGCAGAGCTTTACATTTATACCCACACTTTTTGCGTATGTTTCTCCGAGCCTTAACGCATCCAGTGCCTTACTTAGAAACATGACCAGAATAAAGGTCACAAAAACAATAACCGCCGCACACTTCACTGCCCCCATATCTGTCCCGGAAAAGCTTCCCTGGGACCATCCATGGAGGTTTACTATATCCGAATCATCCGCAAAGGCAATAAGAAAATCAGTAATGGCGCTGCAGATATAACCTATCATTATCCCTGCTGCCAGAAGTATTCCCATATTCCTGACCACTCTGGATATAAATATGATGAAAAAAGTGGAAATCACCGCTCCAACAAATGCTGCCAGAACCAGCATGATACCAGATGTCCTGCCTGTAGCCCCCACCACGAATATCAACATAAGAGCCACAGCCATCTTGGCTCCTGAGGAAATGCCAAGAATATAAGGACCTGCTATGGGATTGGAAAAGTAGGTCTGTAAAAGAAACCCTGAAACAGCCAGACCCCCACCAAGAATAAAGGTCATAAGAGCCCTTGGGAGTCTTATGTCCAGTATGATAGCCCCATTCTTACCATCCTGTCTGCCTCCAAGAGTTGCCAGGGCCTGAACAGGGTCTATTCTCACATTTCCAACGGTAATGCTCAGCATAAATCCCAGGAATATCAGCAGCATAAGCCCTGAAAAAACCAGTATTCTTCTTATTTTCCGCTCCTTCTCCATCAGTTATCTGTTCCTTTTCTAAAGCCCGTTGTGAATCCGGGGTCATAAAGCTTTGATCTTTCATATCCTGAAGGCTCAACCACATCTCCTACGATGATAAGAGCCGTCTTATCTATCCCGTTTTCTCCGGCCACATCGGGAAGAGTTTTGAGGGTGCACCTGAATTTCTTTTCATCGGGCCAGGTGGCCTTATAGACTATGGCACAGGGAGTATCCCCGCTTCTTCCTGCTGCGATCAGCCTGTCAGATAGCTTTTTGATGTCTCCGGCTGATAAAAAGAAAACCATAGTGGCCTCATGTGCCGACAGGGATTCCAAAGATTCTTTTTCCGGGACCAAAGTCCTTCCGCCCATTCTGGTTATTATCACGCTCTGGCTTACTGCCGGCAGCGTGTATTCCAGATTCAGGGCTGCTGCCGCTCCGCAAAAAGAGCTGACTCCGGGGGTGACATCATAGCCTATTCCAAGCCCGTCAAGGGCGTCCATCTGCTCCCTGATAGCCCCGTAAATACTGGGATCTCCCGTATGGAGCCTTACTATCTCTTTTCCCTTATCCGATGCAGCCTTCACCACATCTAAAACCTCATCCAAAGTCATCTTTGCGCTGTCGTGTATCTCGCAGCCTTTCTTAGCAAACTTAAGAAGGGCAGGATTTACCAGGGATCCGGCGTAAATAATAACGTCCGCCCTTTCAACAAATTCTTTTCCCCTTACTGTAATAAGGTCCTCTGCTCCGGGACCTGCGCCTACAAAATGAACCATTTATCTGCCTTTCTCAAAAATTTTTAAAACTGCCTGTATCCATGGCATCTCCCCGAAACCGCTCCATCATGGCTCTTCCGCCGGGGCTCGATGTCAGGAAAGTATATTCATTGCTAAAAATGATGGTCTCCACATCGATATCCCCCTCTGCCCAGCTCTCCATATGGGACTTGATGCGATCTGCCACCTCATCAAAAACCTTCTCCTTAAGGCCTGCCCCGGTTATTATCCTGACCGCCTCATCTGTCATGACACAGCCCCGGATCTCTTCAGTCAGTCTTTGATCACCATTTTCTGTCAAAAAAGCTCTCGTCACCTCAGACAATATCTCCATCCTGTGGTCTCCGTAGGCAGAATGGGTATTCCTTATTCCCCCTGCAACCTTAACGAGCTTTCCCAGATGCCCTACAAACAGGACTTTTTTAAAGCCTGCCTCTTTGGCAAAACAGACCGTATCGCAGACAAAGTTTGAACACATCACTGCTGCGTCTTCGCTGATCCCATAGTTATCAGACAGAAACTTAAGTCCATAATTTCCAGGAGCAATCAGTAAGATGCCCTGGCCCTCCGCCTTTCTGATACTGATCTCGGCCTTTATGGTGGCCAGGATAGCCTCATCGCTCATGGGCTCAACAATACCTGTTGTTCCAAGTATGGATATTCCGCCAACTATCCCAAGTTTGGGGTTAAAGGTCTTTTGGGCAACTGACATTCCTTCCGGCGCACTTATCAGAACCTGCACCTGTTTTTTTGTAAGACCATGCTGCCAGAGGACTTCCCTTACAGCTTCACTTATCATCCTCCTTGGAACAGAGTTTATGGCCGCTTCTCCAACTGGCTGGTCAAGTCCCGGGCGGGTGACTCTTCCTATGCCCTCGCCGCCGTCTATGATGACTTCATTCTCTTCCCCCTGGCAGCCAGCAAATATCTCTTCTTTCGCATTATCTGCCAAGGCACTATCTGCCTTTTCCTTAATGCCCTCACTGATATCCCTCATAATTATCGTAGCGCAGATCTTCATCCCACTTGTGGCATCCGGGTCATCTCCCCCGTCTTTTACCACCGCGCAGCTGGCAGTTTGCCCACTCACATCAATGCTGATGTCTTCGATCTCCGCAACGAATTCCGGGCCCTTGGGAGTAATGATCTTAACGTTTCTTACTTCTTTCCCATCAAGCAGCATAATAAGGGCAGCCTTGGAAGCCGCAGCAGCGCAGCTTCCCGTGGTGTATCCGCATCTTAACTTTTTCCCACCTTTTTCAATGTACAGCTCATTCATGGCTCTTTTCCCGATTTTGCTCCTTACAGACAAGCCCATTAAATATGATTGCAATCCCCCTGTAGTCCTCAAAAAAGAGAAGACATCTTACATGTTGTATAATATCGAATTACAGATCGCCGCAGCCACTGTACTGCCACCTTTTCTTCCCACGTTTACTATGTATGGAACATCCATATCAAGGATAAGATCCTTGGCCTCAACTACGTTCACAAATCCCACCGGAACAGCAATTACAGCCTCTGGTCTGAATCCCTTTTCATCATATAACTCTCTTATGCGCAAAAGAGCTGTCGGCGCATTGCCCACTGCGAAAATGATGGGGTCATTAAGCTCAGCAGCTTTCTCCATGCTGACGTAGGCCCTTGTGACCTGCCTTTCCCTGGCCATTTCCGCCACGTCCTCATCTGCCATGAAGCAGTGAACCGCCCCTCCAAACTTTTCCAGAGTCTTTTTACTGATGCCGGAAAGAGCCATGTTTGTGTCAGTTACTATGTGGGCTCCGGCCCTGATGGCCTTCTTTATTTTTTCCACCGCTCCATCCGAAAACCGCATAGTATCTGCATACTCAAAATCTGCTGTGGTGTGTATCACCCTGACAACAGTGGGCTCAACCTCAGCAGGGATCTCTTTTCCCATATCCAAAAGTTCGGACCTTATTATCCTGAAGCTTTCTTTTTCAATTTCTGAAGGAAGAATCTTCTTTATACTCACCTTATACCTTCCCTTCGATCACTCTGTAAATATATTCCATATCAAGGCTGGCTCTTACCACATCTGCCAGCTTATCAAGCTCTTTGTCCCTATAGGTCCAAAGGTCCAAAAGGCCGGCGCAAACACTGCCCATGCCCTTCTTCCCGGAGATGATATCAAGTACCTTCCGGGTAACTTCAGCGCTGTCAAAAAAGCCGTGGATGTAGGTTCCAAGGACATTTCCGATGCAGCATAACAAGCCTTTGGTTCCGGCGGGCTGCCCATTTGCAGCACCATTAGGCATCCAAGAGCTACTGCTATCTGCTTCTCCTGCCTTACTGACACCCATATGGATCTCGTAGCCCCTGTATGTGACACCGTTAAGAGCTTCAAAATCGCCGCTGGCTCCCATCAGAATGCCCTCACTCTGAACAAGGGTCTTCTTCGCTTCAAATACGGTATCTATCGGTAAGAGCCCAAGCCCTTCTGATGACGCGCTCTCCAAGTTGCTTTTGCCTCCAGCAGCAACCTCCTCAAATAAATGTCTTCCCAGCATCTGGAAGCCTCCGCAGATTCCGATGATCAGCGCGCCGTTTTCCTTAGCAGCAATAACTGCCTTATCAAGGCCCTTTTCCTTAAGCCATGAAAGGTCGCTTTCAGTATTCTTGGTCCCGGGCAGGATCACCATATCCGCAGCCATTATCGCATCAGCCGAGTCCGTATAAATCAGCTCCACCGCCGGAATCTTATCAAAAATATCAAAGTCCGTGTAGTTACTGATAAATGGCAGCCTCACCACTGCTATCCTGATCAGTCCGCTCTTTGCCCCGCCATCATCCGGATATTCTGCATCTAATGCGTTCCTTGAAAAGCCACTGCTTATCCGTAGCTTCTCCGAAACAGAATCCTCCTCCTCAAGCTCAAAGTCCGCAAACGGCACAACTCCCACAAAGGGAATATCGCAGTACTCCTTGAACATGGAAAGCCCGGGCTCAAGGAGCTTTTTATCTCCCCTGAACTTATTGATGATAAGTCCCTTTACCCTTGCTCTCTCCTCCCCGCTCATCAGCTGCACCGTTCCAAGGAGCTGGGCAAAAACGCCGCCGGGATCGATATTCCCCACAAGAAGCACAGGCGCATCCACCATCTGTGCAAGGCCCATATTCACGATATCATTTTCACGAAGGTTGATCTCAACGGGGCTCCCAGCCCCTTCGATCACAACTATGTCGTTAGCTGCAGCAAGCCTCTCGTAAGCTCCAAGGATTTCCGGAATGTACTCTTTCTTTTTCCCAAAATAATCCGCAGCCCTCATGTCTCCCACAGGAAGACCATTTACAATGACCTGGGATGCGGTCTGTCCTGTGGGCTTTAGCAAAATGGGGTTCATGTCGGCACTTGGCTCTGCTCCCGCAGCAAAGGCCTGCAATGCCTGAGCCCTTCCGATCTCTTTTCCATCCCTTGTCACATAGGAATTAAGGGCCATGTTCTGGGACTTGAAAGGAGCTGCCTTATATCCATCCCGGGTAAGGACCCTAAGTATCCCCGCCGTCAATATGCTTTTCCCCGCACCTGACATGGTGCCCTGTATCATCAGGTTCTTTGCCATTTTGCTCCAATCACTTAAGTTTATAGATATAATCCGTATCTTGCGTTTTTCCGGACAAAACCTCGTAAACGCACTCCGCTATTGTTCCGCTCTTACTGGCCAGCTGGTACATAGAGCCGCTCACAACGTATACTTCACCGCTATTAACAGCCTTAAAGTCCTCAAATGTGGCATCCATCTTCGAAAGTTCTTCCACGGAATCAGGAGGAGTCTCAATAACCCCGTTGTAGATCAGGATATCCGCCTCCCTTGCATAGTCATAAAAGGCCTCAACGCTGATGGTCACCTGGGACTGATTGCTGTCGTCAGATACTCCCTTAGGCAGAAGATAAGTTCCGCCGGCCGCCTGGATCATCTTAACCAGGTAGTCGTTACCCTTTTTGGTGCTGATCTGGTGCCTGGAATTAACCGAGAACACCGCAACGCTCTTACCTTCCAGGGAGTGTGCATCGATTGCCTCCACCATCTGCTTTTGCTGCAAAAAAGCTGCCTCTGCCGTATCTTCCTTCCCTGTCAGCACCCCATAAACCTTGATCCACTCAAGTCTTCCAAGGATGCTCTCCTCATAGCTTGACCAGTCGATAAAAGCCGGAATCTGCAGCTTTTCAAGCTTCTCTATGACCTTGGGACTGTGGAGGATCATGGTATTTTCTATGGCCAGATCTACCTCCGATGCCACCATCATCTCATAGTCAGGGGCACTATATTTTCCGCCATACAAAAGAGATCCCTTATCCATGGCAGCTTTTGCCGAATCCACATACCAGTCGTCCCTCTGGGTTCCCGAAAGAGAAATAAGGTCCACTGCGTCAATGGCATCAAACTGGCACATAACTGCGCTGGCAGCAAGATAAATGCTATCAAGCGGCCGCCTTATGGCTATTAGCTCTAAATCCGAATCACTAATGGGAGAAAGAGATACAATCCCGCTGCCAAAATCGGGAAGCCCGGTAACTGTGGCCCCCTCGGGAATTAGCAGATAGTACCTTCCGTCCCTTACGGAAATAAGGTCAAATCCCCCCTCGAACCTGTGGATGCCAAAACCGCCGGCATAAAGGATCTCCTCTGAGGAAAGGTACTTAATACCAAACTCTCCTGTTACAAAGTCAATCATCTCCCGGGTAATGTCCTCAGGGCTGTCATCTCCAATCCCCAGAGCATCTGTGACAGAGTCAATGACTCCAGAACCAACAGCCACATCAGTTTCAGACGAGCCAGTACCAGATACATTTCCAACACCTGATACTGCGGCGCCGGCATATTCCTGTCCAACATCGCCCTCAATCACCTCAAACTTCAGCGTATAGTCTATAAGATGAGGCTTGCTCATGGCTGTAGTGTCCGCCTGCACAGCCATCTCTTTTCCAAGGACAATGGGAATAATAAACTCCGAATTGCCGGTCTCATTAACCGGCTCATATCTTACGCCGTCAACCATCATGAAGTCATAGTTTTTGCTGCTCCATACGATATCGGCAGTTATCTTATCCCCGGAAACGGATACCCTGCAGGGGCTCTCCACACAGGCCTTTCCACTTCCGCCCGTAAGAGTAACAGATGCGGCATATTCCCCATCCGGAATTCTGCCGCATCCTGTAAGCAAGAGGATACATATGGATGCAAGTACTATACTGCATCTTTTAAATAATTTACTTAATCGCACCAGCTGTATGCTCCACATAAATCTTCTGTACATCTGCAATGCTTCCAAGTCCTGCTATCTGACAATCTATCTGCTCAAAAGAGCCGTCAGCCTCAAAGCCGCTCTTCCAGGAGTCATCATCGTCTCCTGCCATATCGTTGTTGGCATGGTCTCCCGCAACGACCATAAGCGGGCGAAGAACAACCTTCTTGTAGCCAGCAGTCTTTACTGCCTCAATGATACTTTCAAGGGCTGTCTCCTCAGGCTCACCTTCAACTGTTCCGATAAATACGTTCTTGTTGCCAAGCTCGTCCATCTGAGTCTGCATCTGTGAATAAGTTACTTTAGCTGTGTGGGAAGTTCCATGTCCCATGAATACAAATGCTACGCCGTCTTTCTCAGCATCTGCAAGAGTGGCAAATCCCGCTGTCTTTACTGCCTCTGCAGTGATAGCCTCTGCAACAGCCTTCTTGTCGTCATTTATCTCTTTTGCGTCAGCGCCAACCTTGCCAAGAAGTGGCTCAGCAACTACTACCTTGTCGAACTTATCCTTGTAACCCTCAAGAGTCTCCACAAGCTCATCATACTCTGCACCGTGCATAAGAAGTGTAGGCTGTACAACAAGCTCTTTTACACCGTTATCAACTGCTCTCTGGAGTGCCTGATCCACATTGTCAATCTTCTCACCGTCTCTTGCGTTAACGTGGTTGATGATGATCTGTGCTGTGAAAGCACGTCTTACTGAATAATCAGGATATGCTTCTGCAAGAGCCTTCTCAATTCCACCGATATCATTAGCCCTGCTGTCATTAAAGGAAGTACCAAAGCTTACAACAAGCAGCTCTTTTTCACCGATGCCATCTGCGTTTAATGGATCATCCTTGCCGGCATCTCCCGTGTCTCTTCCAAAGTAATCAGGATCTGCGTCTTCGCCCTCTACAAGGGCCTTCTGTGCGTCTGTCAATTTATCCCATGCCTCCTTTGCCTGTGCACAGAGAGAGTCTGTCTCCTCTGTCCACTTCTGAACATAGATCGCATCGATGAGCTCCGCAACTTCGTCAGCTGCTGCCTGATCGTCGTCTCCAGAAACCTCAGAAACCATAACCTTGTGGTCATACCACTTGCCCTTTGTACCGACAAGCGCAAGGTCAAACTCCTCGTCAAGAACTGGTACAGGAACGTCGAAGCCGTTAACTTCCTCTGTTGTTCCATCATCGTAGGTAACAGAATCAGTTGTAGGCTCAAGAAGCTGTGCGCCGTCTTTCTGGGCATCTTCAGCTGTTCCGGGAAAGAGGTTTACGATGTTCTTGGATGGAAGTGTGATGTGAAGTGTCATCACTCCGTCCTTGACTGTAAGTGTTCCCCTGTCGCCATAGGCTTCGTTAATGTGGAACATGGAGCTGTCTGTTGTGAACTTTGCTGTGTATGTGCCATCTGCAAGGGCTCCATCGGCAGGCTCAGCAGCATCAGGGGCGTCCGCCTCGGTGCTTGCAGTCTCAGTAGCCTCTGCCGGCTCAGCAGGAGTCTGGCTCTGTCCGCAGCCTGCCACCATTGACATGGTCAGTGCTGTTGTCAGCATAATTGTGATCAGTTTCTTTTTCATAATATTTCCTCCGATATCATTGCCATAAAGGCAAAATTCTCATAGATAACCGGAAGGTAAAGCCGCACAAATAAAAAACCTCTGCTGATTGGCAGAGGCTGTAAACAGACATCATAAAACCGGCAAAAGAGCTAGTCCCTTGCCCTAAGTCCATTCGTACAGCCAATTCCTCGTGGCCCGGTCACCCATGTACAGCGACAGGCAGGTCTCCCGGCTCATCTTCTTGCCATATGGCAGCACTCCTTTTCCCTTCCCGGACTTCTCCAGTGGATATGAAAAAGAGCTTCCGACTCACGGTGACGAGATCGCGCAGGACTTGCACCTGCTTCCCTTTTCACCTGCACAGGCCAATGGCCCTGCAGACACCTTCCGCTTTCTATATATGTTTAGGGATATGATAACACATCACTTCAAAAAAATACAGAAAAACGGGTCCCAGCAAGACCCGCAGTATAAACAAAGTAGCAATCGCGCATCAGTAATCCATTATCTTTTGAAGTATATCCATCTGGTCACCGCAGTATTTCTCGTAAACACTGGCCATGGCGGTGCGGAATTTTTCTTTTTCCTCGGCAGAAAGCTCGATTGTTGTGATGCCGCTGTCTTCTGCGATCTTCCTGGAACTCTTTTCCCTCTCCTGCCACAGTTCCCGCTCATAAAGGGCCGACTGTCTTGCGCACTCTGCAATGATCTTCCGGTCAGATTCCGAAAGTTTGTCCCACACAGCCTTAGAGCATAGCTGCAGTTCCGGGACTCTTGTGTGCTCATCCAAAGTGTAGTATCTGGCAACCATATAGTGCTTCATGGCCTCATAGGATGGCCAGTTGTTCTCAGCGCCGTCAACCAGCCCCTGCTCCAGGGCTGAGTATACATCAGCATACACGATCTTGGCAGGGGTTGCCCCAAGGGCAGATACCATGTCCGCCATCATGTCCGACTCCTGGACTCTTATGGTCATGCCCTTAAGATCCTCAATGCAGGTAACAGGCTTTGTAGTGTAGAAATTACGGGCACCGGCATCGTACCAGGAAAGTCCCACCAGGTCATAGCCCAGGGTCTTGGATAGGAACTCATCACCGATCTCCCCCTCAAGAACTCTCCACATGTGGCCTGAATCGCTGTAAAGATAGGGCACCTGAAGGACATTCATCTCCGGAACAACCTCCGCCAGCTGGGAAAGAGACACTCTGGCAAAAGCAACTCCGCCATATCTCATTTGCTCGATTACCTGGCTCTCGCTTCCAAGCTCCGCATCAGGCTTAACAAGGATCTGTATCCTGCCATCCGTGCGCTCATACACAAGATCCGCAAAGCGCTTTGCTCCCTGGGTTGTGGGGTAATCCTCAATCTGGTTCTCCGCATAAAGGAGCACGTACCCCGGAGCCGTATCATTATTCTTTTTGAAAAAAGAGAATAACCTTCCGCCGGCAAACAGCAGCACCAAAACTGCCGCTATTATGGCCACAGCGTATCCCCATTTTTTATCCATTATCCCAAAACTCCGTTTCTATACTCGCTTGGCGTCATACCCACCATGCGCTTAAATACTCTGGTAAAGTAGTTGGCATCTCTGTAACCAGACTCAATGCTGATATCCTTGATATTTATCTTGGGGTCGGCCAGAAGCTCTTTTGCCCGCTCCATCCTGAATTCATTTAGATAGGTGATGAAATTCTTGCCAAAGTTCTGCTTAAAGAGCTTGCAGAAATACACCTCAGAGTAGCCAAAAAGCCCTGCCACATCCTGAAGCGCTATGTCATCCTTGTAGTTGGCCTCAATGTATCTGGTGACTTCCCCAACTATGATATTGGATGCAATCTCCTTTCCGTCATTATTCTCCGCAGCGATCCCGGCCCCATCAGCACCATCCATGGTTTCTTCACCGGAGCCCATAACATTCAATCCGGAAAGTCCTTCCCCATCATGGGCACAAGCAGCCTCAGCCTTCCTGTCAGCCAGTCTCATGGCTTCCTCCAGGACATTCACAAGATCCTCATCAGAGCCCGGCTTTAAGAGGTAATCCAGCGCCCGAACCTCAATAGCTCTTTTGGCATAATTAAACTCGTCAAAGGCGGTTAAGAATATGACACCGGCATCGGGATGCTCCTTTTTTATCTGAGCTGCTGCGTCAAGGCCGTTCATTCCCGGCATCTCGATATCAAGGATCGCTATCTGGCAGCTGTTCTCATTAAATATCTTCACAGCTTCTATTCCGTTTTCTGCCGTAAAGACAATGACCTGATCCGGGAAAAATCCTGTTATTTTCTTATTTATGACCTGTCTTTCTATTGGCTCGTCATCAGCCACAAGTATCCTGTACATAATGATCTCCTGCTCCGCTTCCTTTCATTACTTATCAACTGACAATTTCTTCTCCATGAAGAGGAAGCTCAATCTTTATGGTTGTTCCTTTATCCTGCTCACTTTCTATTTCAAAGCTGCTTCCCGGGTACATGGCCCTTATCCGCCTGTTGATATTTCCAAGACCGATTCCGACGATGTCTTTATCCAGGGCAATATCCTCGCCGCCGGCAAGCTGCGCCCTGATACTCTCAAGGGTTTCCTTGTCCATTCCGATGCCGGTATCCCCAACCTCGATAAGGAGCATATCCCCCTGCTCGCGGATACTTATAAACACCTTTCCTCCCTCGACCTTTGGGGAAATCCCATGTATAATGGCATTTTCCAAAATAGGCTGGAAGGTGAAGGTTGGCACAATCACTGAATTTTCGTCCACCAGGCACTCAACTTCAAACTCAACACGCCCTCCGAATCTCATTTTCTGAAGGTACATGTAGTCCCTGGAAACCTTAAGCTCCTGGGACAGAAGAGTTTCTTTTGCCTGGGTCTTTAAATTATATCTAAACAGCGAGCTTAGGGCCTCTATCATCTGCTCAGTGGTCTTTGCATCCTCAAGATTGGCCATTCCCGCTATAACATTCAAGGTATTAAAAAGAAAATGCGGATTGATCTGGCTCTTTAACAGCTCAAGGTTCATGGTCTCAAGCTGCTTTTCAACTTCCAGAGTCTCAAGCTCCTTGACATGAAGCTGGTCCAGAGCCTCTCTCTTTTCCTCAAGAGCCTTGATATATTCGCCGGTTGCGAACTTCATCTTGTTAAAAGCCGTTACCAGGTCACCAATCTCGTCCTGATTCTCGACCTTAACATCTTCAATAAAAAAGTCGTTGGCAGCAATCTTCCTTGAAGAAGACGCCAGCTTAAGCACAGGCTCAGTTATGGACCTGTTCATCATCTTGGATATCTGTATTATCACCAGGAAAAGAACTATTCCCAGAGCGGCAACCAGAAACGGCACCGATAAAACAAGGGGCGTAAGCTCTAAGTAGCTTTCATTTCCCTCAGACATGGTAACGTCCACAAAGCGCTGGGCATAGATCGCCAGATAGCTTTGCATGCTGTACACGTCGTAGAGCTTGTCGATATAGATGCTCTCCGACTGGTAATCAGTTATCACCTGATTTCTGTAACTGCAATAGGTCTCGTAGGCGGTCCGCAGGGATTGCAAAATAGCATATCTCTCCGCCCCCAGATGATTATAGCTAAGTGAAACACCGTAAATGGCATCGTAAGTAGCCGTCACTGTCTGATCCCACTCCGCGGTATCCTCAGGATCAGAGCCGTGAACATAGGTATCAAAGGCCTCAATCTCCCTATTAATGGCATTGACTATCTGTCCGCTTCCTGCATTGTCCTCCATGATCTCATTAAAATCCATCATGAAGAGCTTGACGATCCAGACATCGAAAAGGATCGCTGCAAAAATGGCAACAAATACGCTTACGGTGAAATATTTAATTTTGTTTTTGATGGTGAGTGTTTCCCAGAATGTGCGTATTCTTTTCATAAGGTAAAAAAAATAGAGACTGCGTTATAGTTATATGAATAATTATAGCGCCGCCTCTATAAAAAAACTATTTAAAACTAGCCTCTTATCTTGCTGCAAAGGTAGTTGTAAAACTCTTCCTTCTGATCCCCAAGGACTCTGTTGGTAAGCATATAGCCATGACTGTCGTCCGACATCACTACGATCATGCTGCTCCTTTTTATGGCATTGGCAACCCTTTTCCACCGGATGTCTTGCGACTTATCACCGGTCCTTACGTGCACTCCGGCGTCGTTAAAGGTAAGCTCCATATCCTTTGGCAGGTTTTCCAGCTGTTTTACGCACATGCCATAGGTGGCCAGGGGCTGGATCACAGGAAAAAGAAGGCATCCAAATATCATCAGTATCCGCAAAATGTCAGGAGCCGTATTCCAGAGCCTTAATATCAAAAGGATCATTGCTACCGTAAAAACAATATTAACTATGCCAATGGCAGATTTGTAAGTGCGCACCATAGCCATCTTCCACAGGTCGGATGCCTTGACATCGCACATATACTTATATTCCATAAAAGACCTTCCGGGATAAATTACTTATTGAACAGGTTCGGCAGGAACATACTGATCTCAGGAATGAAGGTAAGCAGCATAAGGACAGCAATCATGCAAAGATAAAATGGCAGTGTTGCCTTTACTACTTTCTCCATCTTAACCTTACCAACCGCAGATCCGATAAAGAGAACCGCACCTACAGGAGGTGTTAAAAGTCCGATACCGCAGTTAAGTATGATCATTATACCAAACTGTATCGGGTTGATGCCAATTGATGTCGCTATTGGCAAAAGGATAGGTGTTGCGATCAGGATGATCGGCGCCATATCCATGATACAGCCAAGTACCAGAAGGATAAGGTTAAGAAGCAGTGCTATAAGCACAGGGTTACGTGTAAGACCGATAATGGCATTTGCTGCCAGGTCAGGCACATGAAGTGTTGTGAGGCAGAATCCAAAGATGCTGGAGGTGGAAATAAGGATCATTACGATTGAAAGAGTATCAACGCACTGCTCCAGGGTCTTCCATACGCCCTTCCAGTCCAGTCCTCTGTAAATAAATACGCTGACGATAAGGCTGTAGATAACAGCTATGGCAGCTGATTCCGTTGCGGTAAATACTCCACCTACAACGCCCACAACAACTATGATGATGGCAGCCAGAGCCCAGAAAGAAACTCCAAACTGCTTGATAAATTCCTTAAGGCTGAAAGGATCTCCCTTAGGATAGTGGCGCTTTTTGGATATGATAAATGATCCGATCATCAGCGAAAGAGCAAGAAGCGCTCCGGGGATATATCCCGCAAGGAACAGACTTCCTACTGATACACCGCCTGCACTCATGGCATAAATTACCATGTTGTGTGAAGGAGGAACCAGAAGTCCCTCGCAGGAGGATGTAATAGTAACCGCTGTTGAGAAATCATCATCATACCCCTGCTCAACCATCATAGGGATAAGGATACTTCCAAGGGATGCAGTATCAGCTGCAGCCGATCCTGAAATACCACCAAAGAAGTAGGATGCCACGATATTTACCATGGCCATTCCACCGGTCATCCAGCCTACACAGGAATCAGCCAGGGCAATTAGTTTTTCTGAAATACCGCCGCTTCCCATGATGCAGCCCATAGTGATAAAGAACGGAACAGCCATCAGTGAAAAAGAGCTGATTCCCTTTACCATCTGCTGGCATACGGTAGTAAGCGGAAGTCCCTGATAAAGGAGACAGAAAATTGATGAAAGTGCAACCGCATAAGCGATCTGAAATCTCAAAAAGATCATTACAAGAAAGCTTACAAGAAGGATTGCAATGGCAGTTGTATTAACGGTCATCAGGCGTCAACCTCCCTTCCGCAAAGTCTCTTGATATGATTGTAGATTGCTTCAAGCTCAAAGATGATCATTGCAAAACCCGCAACCGGAATTGGGAAATACATCCAGAATCTTGAAAGCTTGGGGAGGGACACATACACACCCTTTGCTCCCAGTGTTGTTGCATACTGCCATCCTACTGTCAGCATAACAAATGCAAGACCAAGGACGAAGGCATCTGAAATAAGATCCAGCACCTGTAATAATTTTGTAGGTAGATATCTGTCAAGAGCAGTCATACGGATGTGTGCGCCTCTCCTGATGGCCAGAGCAGCAGATAAAACTGCCATATAAGACATGAGAGTGAGGACAATCTCCTCACTCCATGACGGGTCTGGTACAAAAGAAACGTATCTTCCAAGTACGCTCATGCTGGTGATCAGAATATCTGCCACCAGCAGGAGCTTACATACAAACAAAACAACTTTGTAGGTCACATCATATGCCGGCTTGATCTTATCTACCGCTTTAAAGAAAGAATCCATATTACCTCTTTTCCATACATGCGTTAGATAAATTATCGCCTATGCTATAACAAATAATTACTTGCCAAGGTCAACTATCTTCTGGTAGTAGTCCTCAAGACCCTTGATGTTCTCTTCGATAACAGGCTTAACTGCTTCCTGCCAAGGTGTGATGTCATCAACTTCGATGATTGTTACGCCATCAGCCTTGAGTTCTTCGAGAACTGCCTTTTCCTTCTCCTCAGAGATTGAACGGTTGTACTCAGAAGCAACCTTTCCTGCCTCTACCATAGCCTGCTGCTGATCTGCAGAGAGCTTGTTCCAT
>JAEEGL015037650.1_pt1 | contig 31825 bp, 31 predicted proteins | sample 9134231 | NCBI WGS metagenome assembly JAEEGL01 (sample SAMN16246548, study PRJNA631951) | gut metagenome | biome: gut microbiome; feature: rumen; material: fiber-attached | host: Bos | place: Iran: Karaj | collected 2018-10 | reverse complement strand
TAGCAAGAGGGAACCACCTGTACCCATCCCGAACACAGAAGTTAAGCCTCTTAGCGCCGAAGGTACTTGGCTGGCAACGGCCCGGGAGATCAGGACGCCGCCGGATCCCATCAAGGCAGAAGCATAAAGCTTCTGCCTTTTCCTTTGCAGGCATTGACACTCAGGCGGCCAGCCGCTATCATATAGGCGGCTGGTTTTATTTTTGGAGCAACTGGGAGGCACCTATGAACCGGTATATCGCTTACTGCGGACTGAACTGTGAGACTTGCGAAGCGCGGCTGGCTACGAAAAATGGCGATCAGGCGCTGCGGGAAAAGGTGGCGGCACTATGGTCGGAATTGAACGGCGTAACGATCACGCCGGAGATGATATCCTGCGACGGCTGCCGGTTAGGCGGAGCAAAGACGCCCTACTGCGATTCGCTGTGCCCGATCCGCCAATGCGCGCTGGCCAGGAACGTGGAGACCTGCGGCGACTGCGGCGAAATGGGCGCGTGCGGCAAGCTTGCTGCCATCACCGCCAACAATCCTGACGCGCTCAGGAACCTGAAGGAAAAGCCGCAATGAGGATCGAGACCGAGCGGCTTTGCATCACGGTTTTGACGCAGGATATGGCGCGGGACGTGCATCTGAACTCGCTGGACGAAGACACCGCCCGGTTCGTACCGGACGAAGTGTTTGAAACGGAAGAGGCGGCGCGCGAGACTATCGGCTTCCTGACGGGCCGGTATGCATCGGCGGAGGGACCCTTTGTATATGCTGTGACTGAAAAGGCAGGCGGGCGGTATATCGGGTACGTGCAAATGGTCCGGATAAAGGACGGCGCCTGGGAGATCGGCTACCAGATCGGGAAAGCGCACAGGGGCCGCGGCCTTGCTTTGGAAGCGGTACAGGCGTTTTTGCCGGTCATGGCAGAAGCGCACGGCATACGGGAAGTTTTCGGCGTTTGCCTTGCGGAGAACAGAGCGTCCCGCCGCGTGCTGGAGAAATGCGGTTTTGAAAAGGTATTTGAAGGTACGGGGGAGTATCAGGGCAGCTCACGGGAGATCGTAAAGTATCTTCGGGAAATATGACAGCACGGGCGCGATGCCGCGCCCGTGCTTTAAAAGAGACGGGCTGACCGCCCGGCTGTTACAGTTCGTCTGCCAGTTTTTTGCACAGCGCTACCAGGTCGTAGCGGATGCCCTTGCGGCTGCGCCAGCTGCGGGAAGACCATTCCTGGCCGGTCAGGTCGTCTCCGCCGTAGATGAGGGCGGCGTAGGAGAAGTTCCGGAAGCGGGCCACGGCGATGCAGCCGGCCTGCTCCATCTCCACCATCTTCGCGCCTTCCGCCCTGCGCAGGGCGATCCTGTCCGCAGTCTCGCGGAAGATGGCGTCGGTGGTCCAGGTGAGCCCGCGCAGATAGGGGATATCGTGGGCGTCCAGGTATCGGGCAATTTTCTCGGTGTCTTCCGGCCGGTTGTATATCACGCGGGACGGGGCAAAATAATGGTAGGAAAAGCCTTCGTCCCGGATGGCGCCGTCTACCAGCAACAGCCGGCCTACTTCAATGGTTTTGTCCAGCACGCCAGCGCCCCCGCAGAACACCGCGCGGCGTATGCCCATGGCGTTAAAAAGGTCCAGGTTTCCCGCGCAGGCAGGGCAGCCGACCTGGCCCAGGGTGATGAGGATATCCGGGCGGTCGGCAAAAGCATAGAGCTGCACCGGGTTTTCGCCCGGGATCTGCCGGCAGGGCAGTATGGCGCCCTCCGACAAAAGGGCGTCGAGCACTTCCGGAAAAAACGTGATCACGAGCCTGTCGGTGTCAAAGGGAACGCTGCCGAAATCGTCAGGATTCAGTTTGGCGACAGGCGCGTCGTCGAATTCCATTATGGGCGCCGGGTTGCGTTCTATCAAGGCGGTACCTCCCCGGTATCTGGCAAGGCTGGCTATTGCCGGCCGTTTCGCTGCTTAGCGAACTCGAGGGCGTGCTTTTTGAGGGCTTCGAAGGTCTCTGCGCTGATGACGTGCTCGATGCGGCAGGCGTCTTCCACGGCGCTTTCGCGGGAAACGCCCAGGGAAACGAGGCAGTCGGTGAGCAGATTGTGGCGCTCGTACATGCTTTGGGCGATGCGAAGACCCTTTTCCGTGAGGGTCACGTGTCGGTTGCCGTCCACGTTGATGTAGCCGTCCTGCTTTAAGTATTTCAGGGCGCGGCTCACGCTGGGGCGGGAAAAATTCATATACTCGCAAATATGGACGGCGTGCACATCCTGCTGGGTCTTGGACAGGATGAGGATCGTTTCCAGATACATTTCGCGGGATTCGGACATGGCTGACATGGGGGATACCTCGTGTTTTCATCGATTTTTCCCCATAGTAACATAAAAAGGAAGAAATTGCAAGCTCCCAGCGCCGCAGCGCGTTCCAGGCCGGACAGGCGGCGCGGATATGACCGGAAGGGAACCAGATCGGTTAGTTGGAGAGAGCAGCAGTTTTACAGGCAGAAGGTGGCGGGCGCATGAGGATACTGGTTTTGGGCGGCACTGGCGTGATCAGCCGGGCGATCGTCCGCGAAGGACTCTTGGCGGGGCATGATATGGTGATGCTCAACCGGGGACGGCGGAAAGCGTCTTTTGATTTTCAGCCGGAGATCATTGCGGCGGACTGGAGCGATCCGGAGCAGTTTTGCGAAAAGACCGCGGGCGTCGAGGCGGACGCGGTTATCGATATGCTCAGCCGCACGCCCGAAGACGCCCGCCGCACGCTTACGGCCTTTGGCGGCGAGACCGGGCAGTGGATATTCACCTCCACCACCTGCGCGTACAAAAAGCCCTTTGCGAAGTATCCGATCCGGGAGAGCGAAGCGGAGCGCTGGGACGATCCCGCGTATCCGTACGCCTACGGCAAGGCGCGCATGGAGGAGTACGTGCTGGGGCAGGACCGGGCTGCGTGCGCGCCCGTCACCGTCATAAGGCCGTCCCTTACCTTCGGGGAAGGCTGCGCAAATATCGGCCTGCTCAGGCAAAACGCCAACATCCTGCGGCGCATCCGGCAGGACAAGCCCCTTTTGCTGTACGACGACGGCTGCACGGCTTTGACCTTTACCTTTGCGCCGGATCTGGCGCGGGGATACCTGGCGTGCTGCCTGAATCCCAGGGCGTACTGGCAGGACTTTCACATCACCAGCCGCAACTGCGTGCCTTTTTACCGGCTGTACGAGGCCCTTGGCAAGATCGCGGGCCGCAAGCCGCATTTTCGCTATATGAAAAGCGAAAAGCTGTTTGCCCTCGACCCGGCACGTTTCGACCACGTCTGGTACGAAAAGCGGTTTGACCATATCTTCAGCCTGGACAAGATCAAAACCGCCGCGCCGGACTGGAAACCGGTGATCTCCCTGGAAGCGGGGCTCAAGCACATGGCGCAGTGGTGGGAGACGCTGGAGAACCCGTACGACGAGGAAAAGGACGCGCTGGAAGACCGGCTGTGCGCGATGGCAGAAAGCAAAGACTGACGAAAACGGTTTTCCAGGAATCGGAGGGGCGGTACCCCTCCGATTCTTTACGATTCTGCGAAGGCACGCAACCTTTCCGTTATATTTATATAATTTGCGTTTTTTTCTGCAATGCGATATAATATTATAGAAAATGTGTGCTTTTGCACCCGGAGGTACGGATGGAGCGAAAGATCGCGCTGATCGACGGTTACAGCCTCTTGTTCAGGGCCTTTCACGCGCTGCCGCTGATGGACAACGGCGAGGGTGAGTATACCAATGCGGTATACGGCTTTATGAGCATGCTGCTCAAGGTGCTTCAGACCGAGCAGCCGGACGCGCTGGCCGTCGCTTTCGACGTGGACAAGCACACCTTCCGGCACGAAAGCTACGACGGATACAAAGCCGGGCGCGCGCCCACCCCGGAAGAGATGAAGGGGCAGATCGACCTGGTAAAGGAACTGCTCTCGCTGATGGGCGTGCCCATGCTGGCGGTGCAGGGCTACGAGGCCGATGACGTGCTGGGCACCGTGAGCCGCATCTGCGAGGAAGAAAAGATCCGGGCCCTCATCGTGACCGGAGACCGGGACTCCTACCAGCTGGCGGGAGAATATACCTCGATCCTCTACACAAAGAAGGGCATCACCGAGACGGAGCTCGTGACGCCCGAATGGATAAAAGACAAATACGGGCTTGCCCCTTCCCAGCTGATAGACATAAAGAGCCTGATGGGCGACGCCTCCGACAACATCCCGGGCGTGGCAGGCATCGGCGAAAAGACGGCGGTCAAGCTGATCGGCCAGTACCGGACGCTTCAGAACGTGCTGGACAGGGCGCCGGAAGAGCAGAAGGGCGCGCTGCGCGAAAAGCTGATCTCTGGCCGGGACAGCGCCATGATGAGCCGGTTCCTTGCCGAAATCAACCGCTTTGTGCCCCTCGCGTTCGATTTTGACGCCTGCCGGGTGGGCTCCTTTGAAAAGGCATTGCCGCTGCTTGGGCGCCTGAAGCTGCGCTCCGTGATAGACAGGATGCATGAGGCGGGCCTGTGCGAAAAGCAAAGCGACGCTGCGGAAGCGGCTGCCCCTGCTTTTGAGCCGGAGACTGTGAGCGCCTCAGACCTTCCGCAGGCACTGTCGCGTCTGGCGAAAGGCGCGAAGTATATCGCCCTGGACGTGGGGGCAAAGTTCAGCGCCGCCGCCGATACGGGCGCGTGCCTGTGCGCGTCCCTTGGGGGAGACCTGCTGGACCCGGGCCTTGGCGAAAAGGAGCTGTTCGAAATCCTGGGGCCCGTGCTGGGCGACAAAAGCGTCACCAAGCTTGTCCACAACGTAAAGGCGCTGGAAACGGACATCGGCGTTATGGAAGGCCATTGCGAAGACACCATGCTGGCGGCTTACGTGATTAACCCCCAGGCGGACTGCCGGGCCCTGGCGGATGCCTGCCGCACGCTGGACGTAAAATGGATCGAGGCCTGTCCTGCCCAAAGCGTGCTTACGCTTTGGCAGAAGGCGGGAAAGCGCCTGGAGGCAGACGGCCTTATGCGCCTGTACCGCGAGGTGGAGCTGCCTTTGTGCTTCGTGCTCAGAAGCATGGAAAACGAAGGCTTCCGCGTGGATACGGAGTATCTGAAGGAACTGGGCGAGATATACAAACAGCGCATCGAAGAGGAGAGCCAAAGGATATACACCCTGGCCGGGCGCAGCGTGAACCTCAATTCCCCCAAGCAGCTCAAGCAGCTTCTGTTCGAGGAGATGGGGCTTCCCGTGCCGGGCGGAAAGAAAAACGCGGGCAGCACCGCAGCGGACGTGCTGGAGGTGCTGGCCGGCGACTATCCCATCTGCGCCCGCATCCTGGAATACCGCAAATACCAGAAGCTCTATTCCACCTATGTGGAGGGCCTTCTGTCTCAGGTGGGCGGCGACGGGCGCGTGCATACGCGCTTTGAGCAGGCGGTAACGGGCACGGGGCGCATCAGCTCCCGCGAGCCGAATCTGCAGAACATACCCGTGCGCACGGAGCTGGGCCGGGAGATCCGCCGCGCCTTTATCCCCCGGGAAGGCTGGGTGCTGGTGGACGCGGACTACAGCCAGATCGAGCTGAGGGTGTTGGCCGCCATGAGCGGAGACGAGACCATGCGCCGCGCGTTTTTAAGCGGGCAGGACATACACGCCTCCACAGCCGCGGAGATATTCAAAACGCCCATCGAACAGGTGACGGGCGAACTGCGTTCCCGGGCCAAGGCCGTGAACTTTGGCGTGGTGTACGGGATCAGCGAATACGGCCTGGCCAAAAACACGGGCGTGGGCGTAAAGGAAGCCGCCAGCTTCATTTCGTCCTACTTTGCCCGGTATCCGGCTATAAAGCGCTTTATGGACGAAAAGGTGGCGGAGGGAAAACAAAACGGCTACGTCAAGACCCTGATGGGCCGCCGCCGCTATCTGCCGGAGCTGGCTTCCGGGGCGTATCAGATGCGCTCCTTCGGCGAGCGCGCCGCCATGAACAGCCCCATACAGGGCACCGCCGCCGACATCATCAAGCTGGCCATGGTGAACACCGCCCGGGAGCTCAAAAGGCAGGGGCTGAAGACGCGCCTGATCCTGCAGGTGCACGACGAACTGATCATGGAGGCGCCCGCCGACGAAGCGGAGCGGGCGATGGAGCTTTTGAAAACATGTATGGAGGGCGCTTTGGACCTGCCGGTGCCGCTCCTGAGCGAGGCGAAGATGGGAGGCAACTGGAATGAGTGCAAACCGTAGCATATATATCGTGGGGCTTACGGGAGGCATCGCGTCGGGCAAATCGGAGGCCGCGAAGTATCTGGAGGGGCTGGGCGCGCACTGCGTCGACGCCGACGAGATCTCCCGCGCCCTGACCGCGGACGACGGCCCGCTTCTGCCCTCCATCCGCGAGGAATTCGGCGACGGCGTGTTCTTTCCGGACGGCTCGCTGGACCGCCCCGCGCTGGCGAACCTGGTGTTCTCGGACCCCGAAAAGCGCCGCCGCCTGGACGCGCTCACGCATCCCTCCATCCAGAAAGCCATGCTGGACGAAGTGGACGAAGCGGAGCAGGCGGGCGAGAAGCTGGTGTTTCTGAACGTGCCGCTGCTGTTTGAAACGGGCATGGACGTGCTGTGCGACGAGACCTGGCTGGTGAGCGCGGACGAGGACGTGCAGAAGGAACGGCTCATGCGCCGGGACCACATGTCGCTGGATGATGCCGAAAAGCGCATCGACGCGCAGATGTCACTGGAAGAAAAGCTCCGCCGCGCCAAAGTGGTGATCGACAACAGCCGCTCTATCGACCGCATGTACGGCGAACTGCAGAGCCTGTATGCCGGCCTGCTCAAGCGGGTGAGCCGCATGGAAAACGATAAATGAAACGAATACTGACTTTTTTCCTTTTGCTGGCGCTGCTTTTGTGGGTGCCGGGCGAAGCGCGCGCGGCCACCGAAGAAAAATTCATCTTCGGCATGGTGTACGAGGGCGGCGCGGCCATCAACCCGCTGTACTGCAACCAGCGCGACCTGACGAGCCTGAACGAGCTGGTGTTCGAGAGCGTGGTCACGCTGGACGACGAGCTGAAGCCCGTGTGCGAGCTGGCCCTGTCCTACACCGTAAAGGACAGGGAATATACCTTCGAGCTCAGGCAAAATGTGCGTTTTCACGACGGCACGTATATGGGCGCCTACGACGTGGTGGCCACCTACGAGCACATCATGAGCCTGGGCAGCCGCTGCCCCTACTACGCGCGCTGCTCCAACATCAGCAAGATCGAAGTGGTGGATATGTACACCATCCGGGTCACGGGCAAGCATAAAAGCTTTCTCACCATGTACGCCATGACCTTCCCGGTGCTGCAGCACGATTCGCTCACCATGAACCTGCCCACCGGCACGGGCCCCTACTGGTACATGTACTCCGACACCGAATGGGTGCAGATCGACGCCAATCCTTATTGGTGGAAGCGCGCGCCGGTGGTGGACACGGTGTACGTGTTCCGCTACGACGACACGGCCTCGGCACTCAGGGCCCTGAGCACGGGCGAGGTGGACGCTGTGCCCACGCGCTCCCAGACCGCGGCGCTGGGCAGGCTGCTCAGCGACCGGATGAGCGTGGACTATTCCACGCTGACCTACGAGATGCTGGTGCCCAATATCCGCAGCGAGCTGTTTAAAGACGTGCGCACCCGCAAGGCCCTGATGTACGCCATAGACGTGAGCACCGTCGCCCAGAACATCTATATGGGTATGGTGATGAAGAGCGAGGTGCCCGTGATCACGGGCTCCTGGCTGTACGAGCCGCAAAGCGCCATATACTACCATTCCATGGAGCGCGCGCTGCAATTGCTTTTGGAGGCGGGCTGGGGAGACTACAACGGCGACGGCATCCTGGATAAGGTCGTAAACGGCGTACTGGAGCAGCTGGACTTTACGATCCTCACCTATGTGGACGACGCCGCCAATACCCGCACCCACGCCGCCCAGCTGATCGCGGACCAGCTGGCACCGCTGGGCATACACATCGAGGTCAAGACCCTGTCCAAAAGCTCGGTGCAGAAGAGGCTGAAGAACCGGGACTTCGACATGGTGCTGTGCGGCATCAATATGGCCATCACGCCCGATCTTTCTCACCTGCTCAACGGCGGAGACACGCTGAACTATTCGGGCTACTACAGCACGGCCATGAACGAGCTGATGCAAAAGCTCTACGAGACTACGGACGAGGCGGAATTCAAAAGCCTGATGAGCCGCGCGCAGATCCTCCTGGCGGACGATCTGCCGTTCCTGGGGCTGTTTTTCCGCAAGGGCACGCTGATGACCACGGCAGATATCAGCGGCCTGTCTGCGGTGATCGAGGGAGACGTGCTGAGGGGATTTGAATACATCCAGTTCCAGCAGATCAAAAAATAACGCGGGAGAGAGCAACATGGATCTCAAATATCTGTACGGTTCCGAAAAAGCCGCTTTGGCGCAGCAGGCGCGCTTTGCGGCCATGCAGGAGCACTTCGCCGAAAGGTTCTCCGGCGCGGATGGAGCGGTGTTCGTATCCGCCCCCGGACGCACGGAGATCGCGGGCAACCACACCGACCACAATCACGGCTGCGTGCTGGCCGCCAGCGTGGACATGGATACCGTGGCCCTGGCCAGGGCCAACGGCACCGACCGGGTGACGCTGTATTCGGACATGTATGCCGAGCCCTTCCGCGTGGACCTCAGGCAGCTCGAACCCGTGCCGGAGGAAAAGGAGACCACCCTGAGCCTCATCCGGGGCGTAGCGGCGGGGCTGAAGCAAAAGGGCTATGCCGTGGGCGGCTTTGACGCCTGGGTCACCAGCACCGTGCAGAGGGGCAGCGGACTGAGTTCTTCCGCGGCCTTCGAGGTGATGCTGGCCAAGATCTTCAGCGTGCTGTTCAATAACGATACCCTGCCCGCCCAGGAGAACGCGAAGGTGAGCCAGTGGGCGGAGAACCGCTTCTTTATGAAGCCCTGCGGCCTGATGGACCAGATGGCGTCGGCTGTGGGCGGACTTGTATATATCGACTTTGCGGGCGGTTCCGCCCAGGTGGAGGCCATCTCCTACGACTTCAGCCGCAGGGGACTGGGCGCCTGCGTGGTGAGCGCCGGCGGCGACCACGGAGACCTGACCAACGAATACGCGGCTATTCCCGCCGAGATGAAGGCCGCGGCGCATGTGCTGGGCGGCGAGACGCTCAGGGACGTGGAAGAGAGCATCCTCTCTTCCGTTGCCCTGCTCAAGGGCAAGGTGCCGGACCGGGCAATCCTGCGGGCGCTGCACTTTGCGGACGAAAACGCCCGGGTGCGCCGCATGGCGGAGGCGCTCAGAAATGACGACATCGACGCCTTCCTGCAGGGTGTGATCGCCTCGGGCGAGAGCAGCTGGAAGCTGCTGCAGAACCTGTACGTGCCCTCGGGAAGCAACCAGGAAATGCCCCTGGCGCTGGAGATGAGCCGGCGTTACCTGGAAGGCAGGGGCGCGTGGCGCATCCACGGCGGCGGCTTTGCCGGAACGATCCTGGCTTTCGTGCCCCTGGACGACATGGCCGGGTATACGAAGTACATGGAAGACGTGTTCGGCCCGGGCTCGGTAAAGCCCCTGTTCATCAGGCCGGAAGGCGCGGTGAAGCTGTGAGGCTTTTGAGCCAAAGCGCGGAGGATACCGCAGCGATCGCCGCGATTCTGGGAAAGGAACTGGTCTCGGGGGATACGGTGCTTCTGTACGGGGACCTCGGCGCGGGCAAGAGCGTGTTCGCCCGGGGCTGTGCCGGCGGCCTCGGCGTTCACCAGACCATGGCGAGCCCCAGCTTTACCCTCATGCAGCCCTACCGGGGCGACAGGGAAGAGGTGTACCACTTCGACCTGTACCGGCTGAGCAGTCCGGACGAACTGTATTTTTCCGGGCTGGAGGAGCACATCGGGGGAGAAGGCGTGGCTTTGATCGAGTGGCCCCAGATGGGGGACGTGGAGCCGGACAGGCGGGTGAGCGTGGTCATTTCGCGGGGACGGAACGAACAGGAGCGCGTGATCGACCTGATGCTGCACGGCATGGAAGACCGGGCGGAAGCCATATACCGGGCGCTGAGCCCGTTTGAAACGGATACGGAGAAACAAGCGTGACCATATTGGGTATAGACACCTCCTCCGCGGCCTGCTCCGCCGCCCTGTGCAGGGACGGAAAGCTGCTGGGAGAGACGGTGATGAATTCGGCCCTCACCCATTCCCAGACCATCATGCCCGCCGTGGAGGCGCTTTTGGAAAAGGAGGGCCTTACGCCGAACGACGTGGACGTGTTCGCGGCGGTGGCGGGGCCCGGCTCCTTCACGGGCGTGCGCATCGGCGTGTGCGCCGTCAAAGCGCTGTGCCTGGCCGCGGGCAGGCCCTGCGCCCGGGTGGACGCGCTGGAGGCCATCGCGGAGGGCGCGGCGTACGAAGGCCTGATCTGCCCGATCCTGGACGCGCGGCGCGATCAGGTGTATACGGCGCTGTTCCGCCGCGAGGGCGGAAAGCTTTCCCGCGTCTGTGAGGACCGGGCGGAAAAGCTGGACGAGCTGCTCAACAGCCTTCCGGCGGATGAAACGGTATACTTTACCGGCGATGGCCTGAACACATATGAGGGCCGCATACGCGGCAGGATGGGGGAAAGGGCGCTTTCGGCGCCGATGCACCTGAGGGTGCTGCGGGCTTCTGCCGCCTGCCTGATCGCCATGACGCGGCCTGAAACGATCATGGACGGCTCGCACCTGACGCCCGCGTACCTGCGCCTGCCGCAGGCGGAGCGCGAGCGCAACGAGCGCCTCGGCAAAAGCGCCCCATGACGGATATTCACTATATCCTGGACGGCCGGGACCTTGCGCGCATGATGGAGATCGAGCGGGCGAGCTTTCCCTCCCCCTGGCCGGAAGAGGACGTCAGGCAGGGCATACAAAGCAAAAACGCCCGCTGCCTCGGCATATTCGAAAACGGGACCCTGGCGGGCTGGGGCATGGCGTTCGTGGGCCTGTGGGAAGCGCACCTGATGACCATCGCCGTGCATCCGGACAAAAGAAGGCAGGGCCTCGGAAGAAAGCTTCTGCGCGCCCTCATGCAGGCAGGCGCGGACGCAGGCGCCGCATATATGGAACTGGAATGCCGCGAGGGGAACCTGGCGGCGCAAAAGCTGTACGAAAGCGAAGGCTTCGTGCGCGCGGGCGTAAAGCGCGGCTACTATCAGGACAGCGGCGAAGACGCCTGTGTGTACGTGAACCAGGACCTCCCCGAAGGGAACGAGGAGAACGACCCGTATCTTGTACGGGAGTGAGAGTTAGGAGTTAGAAGTTAGAAGTTAGGAGTTGCGGTGGAAATGCCTTCGGCATTTCTATAGGTTTAAAGGGGCTGGTGCCCCGTAACCCTTTGATCAAAGAAAAGCGGTACGCTTTTCTACCAGAACTCCTAACTCCTAACTCCACACTCCACACTCTTCTTCTCTCCTCCTCCCTCTCCCAATTCTTACCAATAAAGGAGCAGCCGGTGGAATTTCAGCATAACGGTATCCGGATGTACTACGAAACGCAGGGAACGGGCGCGCCCGTACTGCTTTTGCACGGCTGGGGCGGCTCTTCCCAGAGCTGGCTGCCCGTTCAGCGGGACCTGGCCGGCACGCACCGCGTGATCAATCTGGACTTTCCGGGCTTTGGGAACAGCGCTGAGCCGGACGCGAACTGGTCGGTGGACGAATACCGGGATATCGTGCTGGCGCTGCTGGACGAGCTCCGGGTGGAAAGGACGGACCTGATCGCCCATTCCTTCGGAGGGCGCGTGGCCCTCATGATCAGCCAGATGCAGCCGCACCGCATAAGGCGGCAGGTGCTTACGGGCTGCGCGGGACTGATCCCCAAAAACGACGCGCCCCGGGGCGGCGCCGCGCACTCTCTGAGCCGCTTGTACGACAATCCCCTGAGCCGCAGGGTGCTGGGGGACAGGGCGGTGAACGGATTGCGGGATTTCATCCGCAGCCACGTGGGCAGCGCGGATTACAAAAACGCCTCCCCGCGCATGCGCGAGGTGTTCAAAAACGTCATCGCGCAGGACCTGTCGTACTGCCTGGAGAGCGTGAAGGCGCCCACCCTGCTCATCTGGGGCGAAAACGACACCGCGACGCCCCTGTGGATGGGCCGCGAAATGGAAAAGCGCATTTCCGACGCCGCGCTGGTGCTGTTTGAAGGCTGCAGCCACTTTGCCTATCTGGAGCAGTACGGGCGCTTTATCGCTATCGTGAAGGAATTCTTGGAAGACTGACGGAGGAAGAGCGTATGTGGGGATTGCTCATCGCTGAACTGGCGCTGGCATTCATCGCGATCATGGGCGCGTCTGTGCACTATATGCATATGCTGCAACTGGAAAGCTATCAGCTGGACGGTTATCTGCGCCACCTGAAGCGCTACAAAGAGGAATGGAAGGGCTGGACGCTCTATACGGGCGTCTTCGCGCTGCTGGCGGCGCTGGTGCTGCCTGTGATCATGACCATGTTCACGGGCGAGCGCACCAATTCCATGATCGCGGCGCACGTGGTGATCATGGCGGTCTACGCCGCTTTGGCGGGCTATTACATATACAAAGAACTCAGAACGCCCAAGAAGAAGCCCCTGGTGTTCACCAAGCGCATGAAAAGGCTGTGCGCGGTGCACGCCGCCGCGGTGCTCTTTGCGCTTCTGATCGCGCTTTTGATCCTGGGCTATACGGACACCGAAAGGCGCCTGCACCTGATGCGCATCACGCCCCTGGCGCTGATCGCCGCCGCGCCCTGGCTGCCCCTGGCCAGCGGATATCTGGCTGCCCCCATCGAAAACCGCATCAACAAGGGCTTTTTCGAGCAGGCGCGCCAGGCGATTCAGGCGCGCCCGGACCTGATCAAGATCGGCATCACCGGCAGCTACGGAAAGACCGGCACCAAGTTTGCGCTGGCCTCCATACTCTCCGTAAAATACAACGTGTTCACCTCCGAATCCTCGGTCAATACGCCCATGGGCTTGAGCAAGCTGATCAACACCCGCTTAAAACCCGAACACCAGGTGTTCATCGCCGAGATGGGCGCGCGCCACACGGGCGACATCAAGGAGCTCACGGTGCTGGTAAAGCCCACCATCGGCCTGATCACCTCCATCGGCCCTCAGCATCTGGAGACCTTCGGCGACATCCGCACCGTGGCCGCCACCAAATTCGAGCTTCTGCAGGCGCTGCCCAAAACCGGCACGGCCATCGTGGCTTCCGACGGGGCCTGGGCCAACAAGCTGTACGAAAAGGCCGCCTGCGAAAAACTGCTTACGGGCGTGGGCGAGGGTGATTTCGATATGAGCGCGGACGAGGTGGAAGTGGGCCCGTTCGGCTCCCGCTTCACCCTCAGCGACAAAACGGGCGAAAGCGTGCGCTGTGAAACGGCGCTGCTGGGCCGCCACAATATTTCGAACCTGGTTTTGGCCTGCGCCTGCGCGCGGAAGCTGGGCATGACCATGAGCGAGATCGCCGAGGGCGTAAAGCGCGTAAAGCCCGTGGAACACAGGCTGCAGCTGATCCCCGGCGAGCTCAACGTGATCGACGACGCCTTCAACTCCAACCCCGTGGGCGCGAAGGAAGCCCTGCGGGTGCTGCACGATTTTCCGGGCCGGCATCTGATCATCACCCCCGGCTTCGTGGAGATGGGCGAGGACGAAGACAAGTACAATTACGAGCTGGGGCGTGAGATCGCCTCCGCCTGCGACGCGGCCATCCTGGTGGGTCCGCGCCACACCAAGCCGATTTTGCAGGGCCTGCTCAAGGAGGGCTTCGCGGACGCCAACATCCGCACCGTGAACAGCCTGAGCGAAGCAACCGCCATCATACGTCAGTTCGTGGGCGCGGGGGACACCGTGCTGTTTGAAAACGACCTGCCGGACAATTACGCAAAATAACCCAAGTAACGCCGCGCGGAGGCTGATCCCGCGCGGAACGGAAAGGAAACGCATATGAAACTCAAGGTAGCCGTGATCTACGGAAGCCGCACCTGCGAACACGACGTGTCCATCATCTCCGCCATGCAGGCCGCTTCGAATCTGAACAAGGACGAATACGACATCGTATACGTGTACATCGACCGCAAGGGCGACTGGTACAGCGGCTGGCGGCTGGGCGACATCAGCGTGTACCGCTCCTTCGACCCCTCCGTGGCCACCCGCGTGATCCCCATGGGCGAGAACGGCAAGCTGGTGCTCATGCAGCATCCCGCCGACAAGCTCCTGCCCGTAGGCCATTTGAGGCGCGTGGCGGAGGCGGACGTGGCGCTCACGGTGATGCACGGCATGAACGGCGAGGACGGCGCCCTGCAGGGCATGCTGGAGATGTGGCAGGTGCCCTACACCTCCTCCGGGATCCTCGGCAGCGCCCTGGGCATGGACAAGATCGCCATGAAGCAGGTGTTCCGCGCCAACGGCCTGCCCGTGGCGGACGACGTGTGGGTGGACCGCAACAGCTGGAAAAACGCGCGCGAAGACACGCTGGACCGCATCGAAAAGGCGCTGGGCTATCCCGTGTACGTAAAGCCCGCGAACCTGGGCTCCTCCATCGGCATCAGCCGGGCGGAGGACCGCGCCCAGCTGGCAGACGCCATGGACGTGGCCGCCGCCTACGACAGGCGCATCCTGATCGAAAAGGGCGTGGAAGACCTGATGGAGATCAACTGCGCCGTGCTGGGCTTTGACGGAAAGGCTGAAGCGAGCCTTACCGAGATGCCGGTTAAGTGGACGGAGTTTTTGAGCTTCGAGGACAAATACCTGCGGGGCGGCAAGGGCTCGAAGGGCGCGCCCTCCAAGGGCGCCGGTTCCAAGGGCGGCATGGCTTCCCTGAAGCGCAACATCCCCGCGCCCATCGGCGAAGAAAAGATAAGCAAAGTGGAAGAGATGGCCGTGACCGCCTTCAACGCCCTGGACTGCAAGGGCGTGGCGCGGGTGGACTTTCTGTACGACCAGGCCAACGACGTGATCTACGTGGGCGAGATCAACACCATTCCCGGCTCCCTGAGCTATTACCTGTGGGAACAGAAGGGCATCTCCTTTTCCAAACTTCTGGACAGGCTCATCGAGTACGCCTTCCAGGCCGCCGCTGAAAGGAACGCCAACGTGTTTTCCTACACCTCGCCGATCCTGAACGGCGCTTCCGGCGCAAAGGGTGGCAAACGCTAAGAACAGGCGCCCCTTGCGGGCAAAAGACATACAGCGCCGGGAGGGCACGCATATGAAACGCGTCATTTCCGAGCTTAAGCCGCTTTTGGCGGATATCTACTCTCCCCGGGACGAACACTCCCGGGGACGGCTGATATCGCTTTTCAGCAGCCTGATCACTTCCTTCTACAATGTTTTTATCACGGGTATATTCTACACGGGCTTTCTGTCCATGTACGGCATCAGCATCACGGGCGTGGGCATCGTGTCGTTCATTCCGTACATCGGCGGCTGCTTCGCGCTGTTCAGCCCGTTCGTGCTCAGGCGCTTCAAAAAGCGCAAGACCGTGATGCTTGCCAGCAAGATCACGTTCTATGCGCTTTACATCGTGGCCACCACCCTGATGCCCCAGTTCGTCACGTCCACCCGCGGGCGGCTCATCTGGCTGATCGCCATCCTGTTTGTGGCTTACGCGCAGTACGCGCTGTTCAGCCCGGGCATCACCGTGTGGTTTTACAATTTTTACCCCAAGGACAACGAGCGCCGCACGCGCTATATCTATTTAAACCAGATGTTCTCCTCCATCATGTCCAGCGCGGTGCTCCTGATCAGCGGCATCGTGACGGACGCCGTTGCGGCTTCCAGCCGGGCAGGGGAGCTGATCCTCGTTTTCCGCTACGCGGCGTTCGCGCTGGTGCTCATCGACGTATCCGCCCAGTGGCGGGCAAAGGAATACCCCTACGAAGAAAAGGCCAGACTGCGCCTGGCGGACATTTTCACGATCCCCCTCAAAAACCGCAAGTTCATGATGTGCATGGTGCTCATGTTTTTCTGGAACTTCATCTGCACCCTCAACAACGGCACCTGGAGCTATCACCTGCTCAACCACATGCAGTACAGCTACACGCTGATCAACCTGATGAGCGTGATGTACACGGTGATTCTGGCCTGCTCTTCCAAGATGTGGCGAAAGCTGCTGCGCCGCTACTCCTGGGTAAAGACCTTCGGCATATGCAACCTCCTGTTCATTCCCACGGAGCTTATCTACTTCGCAATGAGCCGCCGCACCGCCATGCTGTACGTGCCCCTGAGCCTATGGCAGAACATCCTGAACGCCGGCTTCAATCTGAGCTACGCCAACATCCTGTACATGAACCTGCCGGACGAGGACTCCACGGCCTACATCGCGTTTTATTCCGTGGGTGCGAACCTGTGCGCCTTCATCGGCATGATCACGGGCACCTGGATCGTTTCCCTGCACGCGGATACGCCCTTCCTGTTCCTGGGCTTTGAGATCTACATGGTGCAGGTCACCTGCCTTCTGCGCGCGGTGTTCATGACGGTCATGGGCCTGATGTGCTTCTTCGGCTGGCGCGCGTTCACAAGCCGGCAGGAGATCGAACTGGTGGAAGGATAGGCGTATGCCCGGAGGAAGCATGAAAAACGATTCAGCATATCCTGTATATCTCACCGGCGGACGGGCGTTTCAGGCGAATGCCAAGCGGTGAATTCATACTTGCAATTTCGGCCAGATTTCGGTATAATGGATGCATAAAGGGCACTCAAACGGTACAAAACCGATAAACCATATACAAAAGGAGTAGAAATAATGAAACTGTTGATAGCGATCGTGCAGGATGAAGACGCTTCCCGGCTGATCGGCGAGCTGATGAACGAGGGCTACGGCGTGACCAAGCTGGCCACGACGGGCGGTTTTTTGCGGGCGGGCAACACCACGCTTCTGATCGGCGTGGACGACGCGAAGCTCGACGGCGCCATGGGCGTGATCGAAAAGGTATGCCGCAGCCGCAAGCAGATCGCCACCACGCCCACCCAGATGACCACGGGCATGAACAGCTTTGCCCCCTATCCCGTTGAAGTGGTGGTGGGCGGCGCCACAGTATTCCAGCTGAGCGTGGACCAGTTTAAAAAGTTCTGATGCAGCCTTTTCCCATCAAGGCGCGTGAAGCCCTGATCACACAGATCATGCGTCCGGTGAGAACCGGACGCATTGTGCATGCCATGATCTTCGCGGGGCCCGCGGGCACGGGCCGGAAAACGGCGGCGAAATACGTTGCCCAGACCCTGTGCTGTGACGCCAAGGCCGGCAGGCCCTGCGGCGTATGCGCCAGCTGCAGGCGCTTTCGGGATTCCAACGCGCCGGAGCTGATCACCCTCGCGCCGGACCCCAAAGAGATCAAGATCGAAGCGGTGCGCGCCCTGCTGGAAGAGATATCCCTCCGGCCCGAGGGCAAAATGAAATGCGTGATCATCGAAGAAGCCGACCGCATGAATCCGTCTGCCCAGAACGCGCTGCTCAAGACCCTGGAGGAGCCGCCGGAATACGCGGTTTTCTTTCTGATCACCCAGCATCCATCCGTGCTTCTGCCCACGATACGCTCCCGCTGCACGCTGGTGCGTTTCGCGCCGCTTGAGGACGAAGAAGTAGAGGAGATCCTGATAAATCACGGCGTTTCCGAAGAAAGGGCCCATTCTATCGCGCCCATGGCCAGGGGCTGCGCGGGCAAGGCCATCGCCATCAGCGGGGACGCGGAGTATCCGCAGAAAACAGAAACGCTCTTAAACGCGATGAAAGACCTGAAGACCGAGCGGGACGTGGCGTCGGTCGGACCGGCGATAGCCGGCATGCGCGACGACGAAAAACTGCTTTCGGAGCTGCTGGAAGAATGCGCGCAGGAGCTCATGCATGAGGATGTGCGCACCCCGCTGGCCCGCACCCTGCAGGAAAACGGCATCGACGGCGCCGCGCTGATGCAGGCCGTGATCGGCTTTGTGAGGATGCGCGCTTCGAACGTTTCGTTCCAGTACGCGGCGGAAATGCTTTTATACAATATGCTCAAACCCGTTTGACCAGGAGGAACACATGGCAACAGTTGTATGCGTACGTTTTAAAAACACCGGAAAAGTATATTATTTTTCTCCCGCCGACGTCTGGCCCGAGCCCGGCGAGCAGGTGATCGTGCAGACGGTGCGCGGCCTGGAGATCGGCGAGGCCGTTACCGGCGCGCGCCAGATCAGCGACGACAGCGTGGTGGGTGAGCTCAAACCCGTGATCCGCCGCGCCACGCAGGAAGACATCCAGACGGACGAAAACAACCGCAAGCGCGAGAAGGAAGCCTTTCCCATCTGCGAAGAGCGCATCCGCGCCCACAAGCTGGACATGAAGCTGGTGAACGTGGAATACACCTTCGACGGCTCCAAGATCGTGTTCTACTTTACGGCGGACGGACGCGTGGATTTCCGCGAATTGGTCAAGGACCTGGCGGGCGTGTTCCATACCCGCATCGAACTCAGGCAGATCGGCGTCCGGGACGAAGCGCGCTTTCTGGGCGGGCTGGGCGTGTGCGGGCGGAAGATATGCTGCGGCGCCTTCCTGAATGACTTTACCCCCGTATCCATCAAGATGGCCAAGGAGCAGAACCTGTCCCTCAATCCCACCAAGATCTCTGGCCAGTGCGGACGGCTCATGTGCTGCTTAAAATACGAGCAGGATTTCTATGAGGAGACCCTCAAAAAGCTGCCCCGCGTGGGCAAGGACATCATGACCCCCGACGGCGTCGGCACGGTGACGGAGATCAACGTGCTGAGGGAAAAGGTGCGGGTGCGCGTGCAGAGCGGAGACGATTTTGAGATCAGGGAATACGGCGTCGACGATGTGCGCCGCCTCTCTCCGGGCGAAAAGCCCGCTTTCCGCCGCGAGGAGCCTCCCAGGGAGAAGGAACCCGCTCCCGCTGCCGAGAAGCCCGCGGAGGACAAGCCCCGCTATCCGCGTCCCAAAAAGAACAAAACCATGAACACCGACGAGTACATGGCCAAAAACGCCGGCACCGCCTCCGAAGCGGAAAATGCAGAAGCGCCAAGCGCCGAGTGAAGCTGACGTAACAAAATTAACATATAAGACCTTGACATCCAATGCCGCTTTCGATAAAATATCATCCGTTGCGAAAGCGACAAAGGGGCATGGTGTAATGGTAACACGTGGGTCTCCAAAACCTTTGTTGAGGGTTCGAATCCTTCTGCCCCTGTTGTAAGAGCGGTTCAGTCAGAACCGCTCTTTTGCGTTGTCAGGGCCGGTATGCATATGTTGCTGGACTGGAGCATAATGCAAAAGCCACGGTCGGTCCAGACGCTATACCGCCTTTTCATAATAAGCCGCGCTACTGGACGTCTCCTGTGTTTAATGCAAACAGAGCCCTGCACCGGTTACGTTTGCGTCCTCCGCTTGCAATCCGGGGGCGGGCGTGGTACAATACGGGCAGGATACGAATTGAGAAAGGACAGAAGCAAGATGGGCAATCGTTTTGTGAGCTTCGGCGAGATCATGCTCAGGCTCAAAAACCTGGGTTCCGAGAGGCTGTTTCAGAGCCCCATGCTGGAGGCCACCTTCGGCGGCGGCGAGGCGAACGTAGCCGTAAGCCTGGCCAATTACGGCCTGGACGCCTCCTTTGTTACGGTGCTTCCCGACAACGACGTCACGGCGGCCTGCCTGCGGGAGCTGCGCTCCTTCGGGGTGGACACGAAAAACGTGGTGTTCCGGCCCGGGCGCATGGGCGTATATTATCTGGAGTCCGGCGCGGTGCAGCGCCCCAGCAAGGTGATATACGACCGGGCGTACTCTGCCATCTCCCTGGCGGGAAAAGGGGACATCGACTGGGACAAGTGCTTTGAAGGCGCCAAGTGGTTCCATATCACCGGCATCACGCCCGCCATCAGCGACGGCGCGCGCGCCCTGGCGGAGGAAGCCGTTGAGGCGGCCAAGCGCCTGGGCCTCACGGTGAGCTGCGACCTCAACTACCGCAAGAACCTGTGGAAATACGGCAAGACCTCCGGCGAAGTGATGCCCGGCATCGTGAAATACACCGACGTGGTGATCGCCAACGAAGAAGATGTGCAGAAGGCGCTGGGCATTTCTGCCGAATCTGCCCAGGGCGCGGAGGAAGGCAAGCTGGACACCGCGCTGTACGAAAACCTCTGCAGGCAGGTGATGAGCGCCTACCCCAACGTGAAAAAGGTGGCCATCACCCTGCGCGAAAGCAAGAGCGCCAACCACAACGACTGGAGCGCCTGCCTGTTTAACGGCAGCGAGTTCATTCTGTCCCGCAAGTACGCGATCACCCACATCGTGGACCGCGTGGGCGGCGGAGACAGCTTTTCCGGCGGCCTGATCTACGGCCTCAATACCTACGACAGCGACAAAGACGCGCTGGAGTTCGCCGTGGCGGCCAGCTGCCTCAAGCACACCATTCCCGGGGACTACAACCGCGTTACCGCCAAAGAGGTGGAAGCCCTCATGCGCGGCAGCGGCTCCGGCCGGGTACAGAGATAATCGCAGGAGGAACGCATATGAAACTGGACATCCGTTATCCCAGCCATCCGGACGACGCAAAGCACTACACCACAGACGAGCTGCGCCGCCAGTATCTGATCGAGAAGGTCTTCGAGCCTGACGAGGCGCTTCTGACCTACAGCCACTTTGACCGCATCATCGCGGGCGGCATCATGCCTGTCCATAAGGCTGTGGCGCTGACCGGCGGCAAGGAGCTGGCCAGCGAATACTTCCTGGAGCGCCGGGAGATCGGCATCATCAACGTGGGCGGCGCGGGCCGCGTGACCGCGGACGGCGACGTGTACGAGCTGGCCCCGAGGGACGGCCTGTACGTGGGCATGGGCGTGAAGAAGCTGGAGTTCGAAAGCCTCGATCCTGCCTGCCCCGCCAAGTTCTGGATCAATTCCTGCCCCGCGCACAAGACCTGGCCCAACAAAAAGATCAACATCAAGGATGCCGCCAAGCGCCCCCTGGGCACCGTGGAGCAGTGCAACAAGCGCGTGATCAACCAGTATATCCATCCCGCCGTGCTCAAGACCTGCCAGCTGTGCATGGGCCTTACCGAGCTGGAACCCGGCTCCAACTGGAACTCCATGCCCTGCCACACCCACGAGCGCCGCATGGAGGTGTACTTCTACTTTAACCTGGACGACAAGATCATGTTCCACATGATGGGCCAGCCGGAGGAGACCCGCCACATCGTGATGCACGACGAGCAGGCGGTCATCTCTCCGTCCTGGAGCATCCACTGCGGCGTGGGCACCGGCAATTACGCGTTCATCTGGGGCATGTGCGGCGAAAACCAGGAATTTGACGATATGGACAACATCGCCCCCAAGGATTTAAGATAAAACTGAGCATACAAACGGGAGGAGCCGCTGAGGGCCCCTCCCGTTTGTTCATGTGTTCAGTTTTTTATAGCTTTCGGCAGCTGGCAGATGAACGTCAGGCGGCTGCCCTGCATCTCGGCGCTGATACGGCCGGAATGCTTTTCCACGATGGCTGCGGCGATGGCGAGGCCGATGCCGAACCCGCTCTTTTTGTCCTTGCTGCGGGAGGGATCGGCCCGGTAGAAGCGGTCGAACAGCTGGGCGCACTGCTGGGGCGTAAGCGGTTCCGACACGGGATTTGACAGGGTAAAGCGCACATAGCGGCCTTCGGCCCGGGCCTTAAGCTCGATGGCGCCATCGCCGGAAGCGTACTTGAGGGCGTTGTCCAGCAGGGTGGAGGCCAGGCGCTGGAGGCTGGCGTAATCGCCTTTCACGTACAGGCCGTCCGCGATGTCCAGCTTCATGTCCCGCCCGGTAAACTCCGCCATGCCCATAAAGGGCTCCGCAGCTTCCCGCAAAAGGCTGTCCAGGCGGAGGCTCTCCATGCTGAGGGGGGCGTTTTCTTCCTCCAGGCGGCTCAGGTACACCAATTCGTCCACCAAGCGGCGCATGATGCCCGTCTGCTTGAGCGTGCCCTTTACCCAGGTGTTGTCCGGAACGTCCATGCCCAGAAGCTCCATGTTGGCGGCAATCACCGTGAGGGGCGTTTTGAGCTCGTGGGAAGCGTTGGTGATGAACTGCTTCTGCTTTTCTATGTTGCGTATGGTGGGCATCACCGCCCGGCGGCTGGCCAGCGCCAGGATGGCAAACGCCAGCAGGATGCCGCCCAGGCACGCCAGGAAGGAGATCGATACCAGCCTGCGCACGGCGCTGAGGCGGGTCTCGCAGTTCAGGAACGTGATCACCTCGGACCCGCTCGGGGTCTGGCGCGCCGTATACAGGTAATCCCCGATGAAGGCGCCCGTCTTTCCGTTCTGCCGGGCTTTTTCAGCCAGAAGGCGCGCGCTGTCCTCGTCGGTCTCCACGGCGTTTGCAAAGTTGATATTGCGTATCTCTCCCGAGGAGGCGCTGTAATACACGGTGAACCAGTTGGATTCGCTCAGTGTGTTCCTTTCGTGCTTGCTGCGTGCCAGCGGCCGCATATCCGCCATGGCCATCGGCCCGCGCAGGTCGTTTTCGGAGATGAAGTCCAGTGTATCCTTCAGCTCCGCCCGCACGCTCAGCCAGTTGGTCAGGTTCACGATGCCCACCACCAGCACCATGGCCACGGTCAGGGCGACCAGGGATATCAGCACGAACCGCCGCTTCAGTTTTCTGATCATGCCTTATTCTCCAGCGAATAGCCGCTTCCCCGGTGCACGTGGATCTCCGCGCCGGCGTCCAGCTCGCTCAAGCGCTTGCGCAGCTGGGAGATGTTCACCCACACCACGTTGATCTCCGCCTCGGAATCCCAGCCCCACACGCGCTCCATGAGCTGATTCACGGAGAACAGCACGTGGGGGTTCTCCATGAACAGCTCCATGAGCTGGTAGGTCTTGCCCGTGAGGCGCAGCGTTTTGCCGTTGCAGCTCAGCTCGTTTCTGCCCTTGTCCAGCGACAGGTCGCCGAAGGAAACGATATCCGGCACGTAGCTTGCGCGCCTGCGCAGCATCGCCCGCACCCGGGCCATGAGCTCCTGCGCCTCAAAGGGCTTGGGCAGATAGTCGTCCGCGCCGGCGTCCAGCCCCTGTACCTTGTCTTCCACAGAATCCCGGGCGGTGAGCAGCAGGCAGGGGATGGCCACGCCCTTTTCCCGCAGCAAGGACAGGGCCTCCACGCCGCTTTTTTCGGGCATCATCCAGTCCAGGATCATGCCGTCGTACCCGCCAGCCAGGGCGTAATCCACGGCGCTCTGCCCGTCGTATACCGCGTCCACGATATAGCCGGAGCGCTCCAAAAGCGCCTTCACGGCCCGGGAAAGGTCCCTGTCATCCTCCGCAAACAAAAGCTTCATGTGGCGCACCGCCTTTTTTCAGGATTTGGGTCTGATAACTGTATTGTAGCCGCAGCCGGCGCTTTTTGCAAGAAAAACATGAAAGCGCGCACGGTCAGGATAACGGGCCACCGCCAGAACGAGGCAGCAGCCCGGGGATATGTGAACGCCCGCGCGCGGCGCGATCCTCAGCGGCCCCTGCCGCCGCGTCCGCCCTGGCTGCCGAAACCGCCGGGATTGCCCCAGCCGCCCGCGGAGGAGGCGAAATTGTCGGTCATCTGGCCGGAATACACGGTCTGTCCCGCCGCGGTCACGCTCATTTGGTCGCCGGCGCTGAGCGAAGCGCAGGACACGGTGAGGGTATTAAAGGCGCCCTTGGGCGTAAAGGAAGCCAGCACGTTTCCGTCTGCGTCCCTGACCGCCACCTCGCTGCCCGCCGCCTGGGCGGAGGGGAGGGTGATGTACATCATGGCCTGGCCGGAGAGGGTGCCGCTGTCGAACATGCTGCCCTGGGTGCTTGCCACGATGAGGGTGCCGCCGGTGATGGAGCCGGTGCCGGTAAAGTCGATGGTGCCTTCGCCGCCGTTGGTCACGGCCCATACGCCGGTCACGCCGCCGGTGATCAGGATGCTGCCGTTGCTGTCCAGGCCGTCGCCGCCGGCGCTTACGTACAGCTCTCCGCCGCTGATCGCAAGCGTTCCGTCGCCCGCGCCAAAGCCGCCGCGCTGTCCCCAGCCGCCGGCAAAGCCGGAGCCGTCCGATCCGCCCGAGGCGTTTACGGCGTCGTCTGAAGATACCACCGTGATGCAGCCGCCGCTGACGGAAACATCCTTGCCCTCGATGCCCTCGTAGCTCTGGGCGATGTCGACGGTGCCGCCGCTGACCAGGGTAAGCTCGTCGGCGTGGATGCCGTCGTCCCCGCTCAGAATGCTGAGGGTGCCGCCGGACACGGTGACGTTCACGGCGTGCAGGCCGTCGTCGGCGCAGTCGAGGGTGAGCGTGCCGCCCTGTACGGTCAGGTCTGTGGCGGCCTTGATGCCCTTCTGCGATACGCCCGAATCCGAGGAAGCGCCTGCATAGCTGTTCCGGCCGTTCCAGCCGCCCCGGCCCATCTGGCTGTTGGCGGAGGGGCGCACCTCGCCCGCGCCGCTGCCGGTAGTAATGGAGAGGCTGCCGCCCGCGATGAGCACCCAGCCCTTGCCGTCCTTGTCGTCTCGGGTGGCCGCGATACCGTCGCCCCCGGCGATTACGGTAATCGAGCCGTCCAGCACCAGCACGGAGTTGCGCCCGCGTATGCCGTCGCCGCCTGCCTGGACCTGGATAAACCCGTTTGCAATAATGAGATCCGCTTTGCTCTGGATGCCGTGCTTTTCGCCGCTCACGGCGTACAGCGCGCCTTTGCCGTTCAGGCTCAGGTCGTCTTCGGCGTAGAGAGCCGCGCCGACGGTGTCGTCGCCGTCCGTCACGGGGGAGCCGGCGGTCAGGGTGTTCACGCTGCCTTCCGCCAGAGTGACGATCAGCTTGTCCGCCTGCTTTTCGTATACGGCGGGGCCGGAAGCAGAAGTCACGGTCACGCCGTTCAGGATCAGGCGCACCTTGGCGTCCTTCGGGGCTTCCACCACGATCTGCCCGTCCAGGGAGCCGCTCAGCAGGTAGTCGCCCGCCTGGCTGACGGTGAGCGCTCCGTCGGTGACATCCGACAGGTCGATATGCACGGCTTCACTGTCGTCCCAGGTATCCGTGACATCTTTGGCCTTATACAGGGTGCTTACGTCCGTTTCTTCGCCCGCGAAGGCGGGAAGGCCCAGGGCTGCCAGCAGTACCGCCAGCGCGGTGAGCAGACAAATGATCTTATTGGTCTTCATTTTCGGTTTCTCCTTTGGCGTAGTTTCCAAGCCGTTATGCTTTGTCCGGCGGCGCTTATGCACAGAAGCGCCAGCATGCCGCGGGAATAGGGATTGTCCACGAAGTTCATCATGGGGTTGAACAGATCCAGGATCAGAAATACGATCAGGACCATCGAAAGGATCACCGAGAGATGGCTGAATACGGAGTTCATTTTACGCATCCTTTTTCACCTCCGCGATCAGAAGTGCGTCGCTGGATTCGCGGCCGCCGCCGGAGGGGGCGTTGATCACTTCGCCCTGCCACACCATGATGGAGGAGTTTCCGCCGTCCAGGTTGTACGCCGCCCGGCAGCCCAGGCTCTCGAACAGTTTGGAAAGCTCTGTCAGCGTGAGGCCGTCCGATTCGCCCCGTCCGTCCACCACCACCATGCAGTAGTGGCCGGGCTCGTAATAGCCGATGGCGGTGCGGGGATTGGCCCGGGCGATCATGCCGGTGGTTGAAAAGTTACTGATGGCCTGCCCGTTCTGGTCCAGCAGCGCGGGGCCGAAGGTCCAGGCCTGCCAGGCGCCGTCCTCGATGGCCTCATCCACCGAGAAGGAAGACCCGCTCATCACCCGCATCGTGCCGTCGTAATACAGCACGCACACGTCGTTGGAGGTGGGGTTCGCCCGGTAGATCACGCCGTTTCGGATCACCACGCCCTCGTTCGTGTTGCCGTAGTAATCGCCGTTTACGGCCAGCAGCGCGCCGTTCACGGAAGCCATGTCCTCGATGGAGTCGCGGTAGCCGCTGCCGTAGGTATTCTGGGCCAGTGCGGTCTGAAAGCAGGTGATGTCCCTTACATAGATGTCCGCCAGGTAATAGGTGACGCGCCCGCCGTCATAGCTTAGTTCGTTTACAGTAACGGATACATTCGGACTGGTGTAGCCCGTGTCGGTGACCACGGTCTCTTCGGTAAACGCCCAGGCGAATTTTCCATTAAGCGGCGTGATGTCATTCTGGGTGTTTTCGATTTCACCCGCCGTCTCTCCGACCAGGCCGCTTCCGCCCTTGGAGTTCATGCCGCCCCTGGAGGAAGACGAGGGGCTGCGGCGGCTTCGGGAGGAAGAGGACTGTCCCGTACCGGTGTCCGTCCGGGACCTGGAGGCGGTCTGCGCGTCTGCCCACACGGTTTTTGGGGCGGTGGCGCCGGAATCGGAATCGGTAGTTTCCGGCTGGGCCGCGGGCTGCTCCTCTTTGGCGTTTGTGCCGGAAGAGGCAGCGTAGGGGTTTTCGATCACGATGCCCGAGGCCGCTTTCTCGCGGGGCAGCACGTGGTGAAAGAAAGCAAAAACAAACATCACCAGGGCGGCGCACAGCGCGTCGGCGGCCAGTTTTTTCAGCACGGGATGGCTTTGTGTGTTCCCTGCCATACGATCACTCCTTTGGGTCAGCCGCTTTTTCCGGCTGACAGGCACAGTATAGCGGCGGAAGCTAAAATCAAATTAAAGCCGGATGTGCGAATATATTAAGCGTGGGTAAAGTTTCACGCCTGTCCGCCTGCCGGGCGCACATGAATTTTACGCTGGACGTATTGCCTTTTTCAGCGTATGCGCGTATAATGGCTTCAGGATAGAGGCGCGGGAAAGATGGCGCGGCAGCGAGTCGGCGGACGTTTGAGCTGCTGCAAGGGCGATCCCGCCGAATCCGGCGGGGAGGCGTTCCTGCCGGGTGGTATTGCGGAAAACATCCGCCGTACTGTCCGCGCAAGCGGGAGGGCTATCGCACGAAAGGCATTTTCAGCCGGCCGGAGCGCTATAGCCCGGTCGGCTTCTTTTATCGGAAGCGGCCAGGACTCATCGACTGGCGGCACGTCCGCCGCAGAAAAAGGAGAGATATGTATGACTCTGAAGGGCAGCTATGTGGCGCTGATCACGCCGTTCCACCAGGACGGCAGCGTGAACTTTGAAAAGCTGGAAGAACTGATCGAAATGCAGATCCGGGGCGGCACCGACGGCATCGTGGTGCTGGGCACCACGGGCGAGAGCAGCACCATGAGCCACGAGGAAGACGAAGACGTGGTGCGCTGCGCTTTGAGCGCCATCTCAGGCAGATGCGCCCTGATCGCCGGCAGCGGCTCCAACAGCACCGAGACCGCGCTGATGAAGTCCAAAGCCTACGACAAGCTTGGCGTGGACGCGCTGCTTCTGATCACGCCTTACTACAACAAGGCTAACCAGACGGGCATGGTGCGACATTTCACCATGGTGGCCGACCAGGTGAACGTGCCGGTGATCGTATACAACGTGCCGGGCCGCACGGGCTGTGCCCTGAGCGTAAAGAGCGTGGAAGCCCTGTCCAGGCATCCGGGCATCATCGGCATCAAGGAAGCAAGCGGCGACATGAGCTTTATGATGAATATCGCGCATCTGGCCAGCAAAGACTTTGCCATCGTGTCCGGCAACGACGATATCACCCTGCCCATCATGGCGGCGGGCGGCACGGGCGTGATCAGCGTGTTGGCAAACGTGTGCCCCGAGGTCACCTACAGGATGACCCACGCCTTCCTGGAGGGCGACGTCCTTACCGCTCGGGAGCTTCAGCTCAGGTACCTGGATCTCATCCACGCGCTGTTCATGGAAGTCAATCCCATCCCCGTAAAGGAAGCCATGAACCTGATGGGCCTGAACGTGGGTCCGCTGCGCATGCCCCTTTGCGAAATGGAGCCGGAGCACAGGCAGGCGCTGTCTGCCGTGCTGCACAGATACGGGCTGGTGAAGGAATAATCCGCTTTCGGGGGAAAACGATATGACTAAACTGCTTCTGATCGGCTATGGCCGCATGGGCAAGATGATCGACGACGTGGCGGACGCCAGGAGCGACGTGCGCGTCGTGGGCAGGATCGACCCGCTTCTGCCCGCGTGGGACGAAAAGGAAGCGCCTGACGCGATACTGGATTTTTCCGCGCCGGAAGGCCTGGCTTTTTCGGTGGAGACGGCAAAGCGCTTTCAATCGGCGCTAGTGATCGGCACCACGGGCCTTGACGAAAAGGCGCGCGCGCTGCTGGACGATGCCGCGAAGGCGGTGCCCGTGATCTGCTCGGCCAATTATTCCCTGGGCGTCGCGGTGCTCAAAAAGGCCGTGGCCCTCACCGCCCGGGCGCTGGGCGAGGATTTCGACGTGGAGATCGTGGAGACCCATCACGGCAAAAAGGCGGACGCCCCCAGCGGCACCGCGCTGGCCCTGGCCAAAGCCGCGGACGCAAGCGGCGGCAGGCCCCGCGTGTATGGCCGCGAGGGCCGCGTGGGCGAGCGGGGCCGGGAGATCGGCATCCACGCCGTGCGCGGCGGAACCGCGGCGGGAGAGCACCGCGTGCTGTTCCTGGGGGACAACGAAACGCTGGAGCTCCGTCACGAAGCCCAGAGCCGGCGCATTTTCGCCGCCGGCGCGGTAAAGGCCGCCGTGCTTCTGGCGGGCCGGGCGCCGGGCCGCTACGAACTGGAAGACCTGATTGGGCTGTAAGCTTTCCGGCCCGACCGAAGACGCGTCCGCCGACCGGCGAAGACGGGAGCAAGTTTTATATGCTGGTTTCGATCCTCAGGGTACTGCTGTTTATCATCGGGATACTTCTGGACGCCATCCTGCTGCTTTTCGTTCCGGCGGCCGGTATCGTTCTGGCTGTCATCCTGATCGCCGCGTTCCTCTTTTTCCGCAGCCGCGGCTGACGTAAGGCAATCAGAAAAACAAAACTTCCGGACACAAGGAGGACATATATGAACGCGCAGGAGATCATCGCATTTATCCGGGACGCCGAAAAGAAGACGCCCGTCAAACTGTACTTCCGCGCTTCGGGGCCGGTGGACCTGATGGGCCTCAGGTGCTTTGGCAACGTGATCTTTGCGGAGCTGAAGGACGCCCGGGCGTTTCTTCAGAAAAACGCCGCCGTGCTGGAAGACTGTGAGATGGAGCTGGACCGCCGAAACAGCGCGGTGCCGCTGCTGGACCTGAAAAACGTGAACGCGCGCATCGAACCCGGCGCCTGCATACGCGACAAGGTGGAGATCGGCGATAAGGCCGTGATCATGATGGGCGCGGTTATCAACATCGGCGCGGTGGTGGGCGAAGGCACCATGATCGACATGAACGCCGTGCTGGGCGGCCGGGCCACCGTGGGCAAAAACTGCCACATCGGCGCGGGCGCGGTGCTGGCCGGCGTGGTGGAGCCCGCAAGCGCCAAACCGGTCACGGTGGGTGACGGCGTTTTGGTGGGCGCCAACGCCGTGATCATCGAAGGCGTGAGCGTGGGCGCGGGCGCGGTGGTGGCCGCGGGCGCCATCGTCACCCAGGACGTGCCCGAAAACGCCGTGGTGGCGGGCGTACCCGCCCGGATCATCAAATACAAGGACGCCCAGACCGAGAGCAAAACGGCTTTGGTGGACGCGCTCAGGACATTGTAAATCATATGGGAGCGGAAAAGGTTCATACCTTTCCGCTCCTTCATTTTTCTGATCGGTTGGGAGGTTTATATATGAGGCTGCGTACCCTTGACGACGTTATGACCCCGCTTGCCCCTTTGTCTCTGGACCAGTGGCAGGACCTGCGCCGGGAGCTTCTGGAGAACCTGCGCTTTTCCTCGTCCATAGACCTGCTGAAACACGATGCGCCGCTGAATGCAAAGGTATTCGGCAAGGTGGAGTTCGATTCCTTCGTGGTGGAGAAGGTGATCTTCCAGAGCCTGCCGGGCTTCTACGTGACGGGCAACCTGTACCGGCCCAAGGACATAAGCAAAAAGTATCCCGCGGTGCTCAACCCCCACGGGCACTGGGAGCACGGGCGCGTGGAACTCAGCCCCCTGGGCCGCCTGCCGCAGCGCTGCGCCAACCTCGCCATGCGGGGCATGGTGGCTTTCATATACGACGCGGTGGGCTGGAACGACTCGTCCCAGATCGACCACAACGGCTATCTGCCCGAGTTCGACGCCTGGAATTACGGGCACTTCACGCTGCAACTCAACAACAGCATCAAATCCGTGGATTTCGTGAGCGGGCTGCCCTATGTGGACGAGAACCGCATCGGCTGCACCGGCTGCTCCGGCGGCGGCACGCAGACCTGGTTTTTGTCGGCCCTGGACGAGCGCATCAAGGCGGCGGCGCCCATCAACATGGTGTCTGCCTATATGCAGGGCGGCTGCGGCTGCGAGAACGCCCCGTTCCTGCGCACGCGCTTCTGCTCGGTGGATTACGCCGCGTGTATCGCGCCCCGCCCCATGTTCCTGGCCGCCAGCGACGGCGACTGGACGGTCCACTCCCGCGAGGTGGAGTTCCCGGCAGTCAAACGCGTGTATGACCTGTACGGCGCGGGGGACAGGCTTGAGACCTTCTACCGTCCGGCGCCTCACAGCTATGACAAGCCCACCCGGGAGCGCGCCTACGATTTCTTCTGCCGCGTTTTCGGCCTTGACAACCCCTGGCCGGAGGAGATCGACGTGGAGATCGATCCCAAAGCGGTACTGATCGGCGACATCCGCCCTTACGTGGAGAAGGACGGCTTTATCGAAGGCGAAGAGGCTCTGTTCGACCTCGTGAAAGGCATCATGCGCCTGAATCTGCAAAAGCTGGATGCCGCGCAGGGAAAAGAGCTCGTCCGCCGCGTGTTTCCCGAATTCCCGGGAGAAGAGGGGGATATCCCGTATCTGCTCCGCCGGACGGACGCGGGCGGCGAAGTCCGCCTGGGCGAGTGCCCCGGGCCAAGCGACACCATGGGCATCAAGCACGTGCACGCCTACAATTACAGCCAGGACACGCGCCGCGTATCCGCCCTGAGGGCTCTACTGCGCGCGTATCCCGACTTCACTTTCACGGCCAGCGGCAAAAGCGCCTGCCTCCTGAATATGGCATCCGCCCTCGAAGGCAAAAGCGCCCTGTGCCCCACCGACCCCGACGCCGCCTCCCTCGACATCCCCGGCCTCGAACTCGTCAAAAACCTGCCGGATTCGCCGCTGAAGGGGATGTAGACAAAACGAGTTGTTCATTGACACGGAATACCTGAGACATCTTCAGAGCAAGCTCATCGAGATCGTAGCTATTCGCAGACATCTGGGCTACCTGTTGACATTTGACCGGCTTGTGGATACCTCTCCCAACAGTGGCCTTGTGTTCCGTCCGCTTACGCCTCGACTCGAAACAAAATTATACCTTATATGGAAAAGATACCAGGCCTTCTCTCCGACTGCAGAAAGATTTCTCAGGCAGATACAATCTACATTTTTATCAACATGACTTTTGATCGGAAATGAGCTAACAGAGTTTTATTCATTGCCTGGTGCATAAATAGTCTTTTGATAAACATAAAACAATGCGAGGAAAAACCAGAACTCGATTAAAGAATCTCAGTGAACTCTATGCAATCAAAACCGGGAGTAAAGTCAATTGTCTTCAAAATTGTCTTCAAAACCCGTTTTTGGAGGCAAAAAAATGACGAAACCCCTTGATTTACAAGGGGTTTCGCTTGGTGCGGGAAACAGGACTTGAACCTGCACGAATCGTAATGATCACTAGAACCTGAATCTAGCGCGTCTGCCAATTCCGCCATTCCCGCGAAAAGTTGGTGGGCAGGGGTGGATTCGAACCACCGAAGTCTGCGACGGCAGATTTACAGTCTGCTCCCTTTGGCCACTCGGGAACCTACCCACG
>JAEEGL013493326.1_pt1 | contig 31827 bp, 27 predicted proteins | sample 9134231 | NCBI WGS metagenome assembly JAEEGL01 (sample SAMN16246548, study PRJNA631951) | gut metagenome | biome: gut microbiome; feature: rumen; material: fiber-attached | host: Bos | place: Iran: Karaj | collected 2018-10 | reverse complement strand
AAAGCAGATGTGTACGACCCACGGCAGCATGCCATGCATGCTGCCAAAGATCGCGTCAGACGGTCTGCCTTCCGTCTGAACTTTAATGTTTAATAATCGTAAAAAGGTCCGTCCCAGGTGTAGAATGTGTTCCAGTTGTCTCCGACAACATTTCCGTCAGAGTCCACCTCAAAGACATTGAAGCAAGGCCCGAAGCCGAACGAGATGGACTTACAGTCGTAGTGTTTCCCCGACCACTTGTTAAAGCTTCCGTCGGAGTTACAGATGACCGCATCCCTCATGTTACCGTCGGATCCGTATCTGAAGAACACCTTGATCCCGTAAGTGGGCTCGTCAAAGCACTGGACATTGTAGCTTGTTCCGTCAGCCAGGTCAAAGGTCGTTAAGCCGTCCGTTCCGATACTCTCAGAACGTCCATCGGGATGAACCACAATTGTGAACTCCATCTCCGTACTGCTGCAAACCTCCGTTCCGTCAGGATAAGTGATGATCGTTGCCGTACCATCCTTGTCCGTGTTCACCTCTACCACCGTTCCATCCTCATAGGTCGTGGTCGTCGTGTCTATCCCCTTCCCCCATTTATTTGGTTCATGTACCTCGTTCACAACCTTGTTTTCTGAAGGTGCGAAGGTGGGATAAAGAGCCTTGGTGGGTAAAGGAGTAGCAAAGGCTGTTGGCCTCGGTGTAGAGGTGGGCTTGCTCGTAGGCTTCGGCGTGTTGGTCGCAGTCGGAACAGGCGTATTGGTAGGTGTGGGACTCGGTTCCGCAGTCAATGCCTTATAGGATATGAATCCCGTGAATCCGTCATACTCTACCCTGCTCCACTTATTCTCGTGGACTCCCGTCCTGTGAAGCTTCGTATCCTTCGGGACCGTCGTAAGAAGCGTTGCATTCGCATCCGCTTCTGCCCTCATGTTAGCCTTCCCCGTAGTCCACACGTAATCGTCAACAGCCTTTACCGGATCCGGTGTCGGAGCGGGTGAAGGTGTAGGTGTATCTGTGGGGATCGGTGTAACCGTCGGTGTTGGGCTTAACGTAGGGGTCGGCGTATCCGTCGGTACAGGTGTATCCGTCGGTGTAGGTGTTACTGTGGGGGTAGCCGTAGCTATCACAACTGTTGTAGGTGTGGGAGCTGCTACTGTAGGTGCGGGTGTCCTCGTTAAAAACGCAAGATCGGTCGTTTCAGGCGCTTTTATAAAGTCACATCCCGTACAAGTCATCAGACTCACCAATAAGAGGATGAGCACATACCGGGTACCGGCATATTGTTTTTTCATGTTTTTCTCCTTTGTAATTGAAAGTAAAATTAAGCCGGTAATCCGTATATCGGATACCGACAAGTTACAGGTATCCGACATCGGTCGGACAAATATTCTTTTACAGGAACCTTATACAGCAAGGCACCACGAGTGACTGGCAGTAGTCGCTCCGTTTATATAAAATTAAACATGGCATATACCATGATTCTAACTAAAGCAATGGTATCGGAAAGCCAAAATTCTGCGCAGAAAGCATTTTTATGACTGTGGCGTCAATGCTTATAATTGAGGGGGAATTATCTGCGCAGGACTTCAGCTTTCCCCAAAGTTCTTCACTGCTTTAATTTTACACGCTTATCATAGCAATTGCAAGCAGACCGTGTGTTAAAACCGCAAAAATCAATCTGCATATCTCCATATATATTGATCAGGAGTGCTATATGTATACTCATCCATAAAATCGATCCTACTTTGAAGGTATTCATGATATTCCATAAATGTGTATCCTTCTTCGTCCGGTAGTCTGTTAAAAGACTCATGAACATAATTACGTCCCCTCTTGGCGCCCTCGGGAATCAATCTGTAGCAGATTCCGTTGATCCCGTTAAAGCTGACGGTTCTTCCCGGTGCATATTTTTCAAGGTCTTCCGAAACGACATACAGGACGCCGTTAATATCTACTACCTCATAACCGACACCAACCTGGTAACATTCCCATCTGAGCAAATTTTCAGCAACAAGCTCCCCAGTTTCGTAATCCCATGCTTTGACAATATATTCGCAATCCCGTCTTATGCCATCATCTATAACAAAGGCAGCGTCCAACAAATAGCCCGACGGATATTCTTCAAGGTATTCATCCCTGACTCTGTCTCTGTAGCAAAGATAAGCATCCATGTTGCTGTAATACTTATAGTACATATCATGCACCATCGGATCAACAAAACCAACAGGCTCTCCGCTCGCTATGCTTATCCAGACACCTTTTTCGAGGTTATCGACATCGCCATTTGCGTTCTTTGTAAAGGTACCCTCGTAATATGCTCCGAGTGCACGGTTGATAATAAAGCCGTTCTTCTCGTACATATCCATTACGGCATCAGTATCATTTCCGAGAACATACTCGTTCTCGTCCCCAAGGATGATCGTGGCTGCGTCTGTCACCGCCACAGACTGTACCCCATTATCGTCTGTAACAACAACCCCAATATCGCCATCAGCAATAACCTTTGGCTTTGTCTCTGACGCGTTGTCGCCGGTTTCACCCGAAGTATCTGTTTCAACGTTTCTGTCTCCGACCTCAAGCCCAAACTCCCGCATCATTGAGCGGATGCTTACCATCCATGAGTGAGGCATAACCTTTATCCAACCCTCATTTGAAACATAAACGGTCATGTTGTAACTTCCTGATCTTCTGATAAAAGTATTCGGATCCAGGGAGACGATCGCACATCGATAATCATAGAATTTTCCATAATCACCCTCATGAGGAACAACTCCCTGCGGATACAACGAATAATCCTTATAATTTTCAGCTTCGGCAAGTTTAAGGAAGTTCTTAAAGAACTCTGTTGGATATCCCTTGCCCCATACAAGATTTTCTGCGTAAAGCTCTCTCATAAAGATGGTATCTTCAAAAAGCTTCACATCGTTGGTGCACATAGCTCTGGCCACATCATTCAACGCCGTAAACTGATCAAAATTGTGTTCAAGGAAGTACTTGTCCCTGCATTCGATGTAAAAATCGTTCTTTCCCTCGCCATAAGCACAATCATAAAAGTTTACAGCCGGCAAAGGATAGGATCCGCAATAGAGCTCTCTGGAGTCGCACAGGGCATATCCAAGGAATAAGCCCATATTATTACCTCGCTGCGTACACATGTTTGTGTCTGCGCAATATGCAAATATCGGATGTCCGTCGTCAAAACCAACACAAACACCGAGTGCTTTTCCCGTGTAGGCTATATCGCCGCAGCTAACCTCACTCAATTCTATAGGTCTGCACCTATTAGCCTCATTTTCCGTTATGAGGACTTTCTTCAAGGCCTCATAACCTAAATAGTATATCTTGCCATTATGAGCCGTATCACACGTCCCACCCGGTGAAGTATACAGAGCATATCGCAGCATCTGATACTGTATGTTATCTGCCTCAATAAAAGGCTCTTTATAGCTGGGCGTTGGTGTCGGCGTGGGCGTTTCTACTTTACTGCCTCCGGGCGTCACTTCAAGCGATATTCCCATTGTCGGTGTCGGCGTAGGAGTGATCGTAGAAGTTGGAGACGGCGATGACGATGGCTTATCGGCCGATGCAGGAGTCGGAGTTATCTTGGTCACAATGGATTGAGTAATAGTCGCTCTGTCCTTTCCATCGCCAAACATATCTGCTATCCTTTTTACTTCCCGATACCCAAAGTATACGATTCCGCAAAGCGCGATCCCCAAGATCAGGTACAAAACAGCAAGTCTTATTTTTCCCCTTTTGCTTCTCTTCACTGCTTAGAACCTCTTTCTGTCCGTTTTTGTTCCGCCAATGCCCTCAACAGCCTTGGTTTCATTGACCTCATTGTACTTCTTCATTGCTTCTTCTATAGAAAGCCCACTATTCTCATACTGTACGGCACAATTTATTGCGGCCGCAATATCTTCTCCACCCGGCAGCTCTTGAACAGCCGTAACAAACATGTCTATATCACGATCCTCCTCGTTATTTAGCAAAGCCCTTAATCCAGTGAGGTCATATCTGTTTGACACAACCTCACTGGTCCTCTGCGTTGCCATATCCGACAAGAGATGTTCAAGCTCTTCTACTCCCGAAAGATTCTCTCCATCCTGATCGTGTTTATCAGTAACATCAAAAGTATATTTCTTCGTTATATCAACCGGGCCGTAATTGTAAACTGCCGTCAAAGTGGAAACAGACTCAAGTGTGGAATACGGTACAAGTATAGTTGATTTATGAACAACAGGTTCGATCACGCTTCTGGGCTTACCATTTACAAGTCGAACATTTTCTTCGTCTTTTGTCCAAAAAACATTTACTGCTATCGGACTTCCGCCGTATAGCAGTTTCGTCCCATAGTCATTTTCTCCGGTAAACAATGACTGAACCTGCGGAGCTGTGAGCTTGATCTTAAGTCCGCTCTTATTTAAGCTGTTAAACAATGAAATGTTTTTTTGAGACCAAACGTTGAACATCATTGCAAGGCTTTTCATTACAGACTGATCAAACCTAAACGCCATAGAGTTGTATAAAAGAGCATTAAATATGCTGCTCTTATATTTAAACTGAGGCATACAGCGTTCTATAAGATTCTCAACCTCACTCTTTTTTATCTTAACGGTTTTTAAGCCCTCGTCTTCATCGTAGTCGGACTCTACTTCTTCCAGATCGTGGTCGTCGATATACTTATATACAGCAAACATGTATATAGATTGCCACTCGACCGGATAATCCCTGTAAAGATCCTCTGTAGCTATCACTATATCCCAGTCGGGTCCCTCTTTTGCGGCAGACTCCCATGTTTTTGAAACATAAGCCACATCAAGAACCGGAGTTCTGGAGATCTCGTCTTTCTTTACTGTTCCGAAAGTCGTATAGTGCTGCGTAGTATATGACTCATATTTCGTCTCCGTCCATTCATGGATATGTGAGATAGAATCAAGTCTGATAGGGATATATCCTCCCGGAGCATCATATCTGACATAAGTACCATTTCGGTCTTTCTTATAAGATATACTGCCGTCGGCTTTAACTACCTGGGAATACAGATACATAAAATCTGAAACAAGCACAGGTATCTTCCGAACGGTCACTTCCTTTATCACCTTCTGTTTCTGATTGTTTCCGGGTTTATGAAGATAGTCTGTCCTATCAATGCCATTCGTATCGTCCGATACATCATCCAACAGAACGTAATCGCTTATCGGGATCCAACGGATAATATATTCGTCAGTATAACCCGTTCCCGAATTTGTCCCTCCGTGTTCATACCCATCAACTCTTTCGGAATAATGAAAATCTTTGCTCACGATGCCGGTTGTTACATAATAGTCGTCTGTAGTCTCCTTCAGCGTTATCTTCAGCCTGTCACTCGTCAGCCACTTTCCCTCATTCCAATCTATAACACAGTCAAGGATCCTGAGAAGCCCTCTGCGGTCGATCATCATATCGTCAAGATCTTCATCCTTGATCCTTTTATCTTTTAATGCCTCTCTCAATTCATAAATGTCATCAACATCATATATACTGATCTGCTCGACATTATCTTTCATTGAAAAAGCGGCAGCTATACCACCAAAAACAAGTATAACGATAAGCAATATGAGAAGGATGGGACCAGCACTTCCAATAGCTCCGATCAGTATCTTAACCGCTCGTTTTTTTATTTCCTTTTTCGCCATCTCCTTGGCTTTGTCGCCAACAACGCCCATTTAGTCTACCTGCCTGTCAATGTATCCTGATCTCACATACAGATTGTTATAAATTCTTCCATTTGCTTTTAAAGGGTATCCCTGAAAGCACACGATAAACGACGGATATTCCTGATTGATCGAATAAAACGAAGGTGCCGTGTAAATATACCTGAGTCCCATATCCCTCGTTATCTGGTTATGAGAGTTGATATATTCGCCTACAGTATTCTGAAGGCTGCCTATTATCGCATCACTTTTAAGCCTGTAAAAATTATCTTTGGTAAATTCATACGAGTACGCCTGGAAGATCCCGTTTGCAACACTGTTTTCCTTCTTTTCATAGTCTCTTAAATCGTGCTCGTCTTCGGCAAAGAAACTCTCCCGCTCACAATACGCATCATAGATACCGCTTGATACAGTGAAAGTGTCATCAAGCCCAAAAGTCAGTCGAAAATTTTCATTTTCTATCATATAGGGCAGCAAGTCTGTCCATTCAAAAACAAGAGTATCCGGATCAAGTGATCCTACATAGTAGCCTTTCGTATCACAATAGACCATAGCCGGAACGAACAAATAAAGGTCACTAACATCACCATTCGCGTGAAGCTCATACGCCCTAAAGAACTCTTCGTAAGTAAGTGTGAAAACATCATCTGAACCATATTCATTTTTAAGAGTTTTTATCGCTGAGCTTGCTGCAAAATCAATCCGCCCATTCATTTCGTTTATTTCTTCACGGGCCTCTTTCATGTTGTCGTACTTAACCCATATGCCGAAAAATAAGCCAAAAAAGATTATGCAGAATATCAGCCCCATTAATTGTCTGCTCATAATTCATCAGATGAAACACTGTATATTTTAGAATCGTAAAGGAAGATCCTTTCCTTTTCCATGTAAATCTCTATCAGCGTCCCAGGAACAATCTCCAGTTCCTCATCCTCAATAGCCTCCCTAAGCTCCTCATCAGTATAAAAATGATCCAGAGTAGTCACGTTTACTTTTAGTGCATATCCGTTTTTCGCTGCGATATTGTTTAATAAGATGTAATCAGTAAGTGAGATCCCATCTCCCGCATCTGCCAAAAATTCAGACGCGCGGTCCTTTACGTAATAAGCATCAAGATTATCCATGATTATATCCGACATAAAAGCAGGCGCCAGAAATATTATAAGATATAATACCATCGTAAATAACTCATGGATCCTGTTAATCACTTCTTTACCTCTGCTGCGTCAGCTCCGTCCTCAACATAACCGGAAGAGATCTCATTTCCTGCGCCGTTATTGTTCGATTGCTCGCCATCCTTTGCGGTCATAACGTTTGAAATATCCTTTGTTGTGCTAACACCATTCAATCTGTCCTCCAAAGCACTGCGCTCAGCAATATCATATATCGCGTGGCCGTACTCGTTATAGACCTTGCCATCACTCTTAAGGGATTCACCGTATATTCTTTTTGCCAGGGCAACAGAAGGGACATAGGTAACCTTACTTGCCTCCTGAACTGTAGGGCTTTCATATACAAGAGCATACATCACAGCGTTATAAGCAGCGGAATCATATATGGCACTCGCCATTAACAGCTGTTCTTTTTCGTTAACCGATAAAAAGCACGTAGAAGTATTATAAGATACCTTTTCGGCCGTCTTTTTACTCAATACGATAAGATCTTCGCCGTTCTGATACCTTATGCGCACATCTATCATATCCCCTGAATGGATGTTGGAAGATATATGGAAACAAGAATATTCAGCGTATCTCACGTCGCTTTCGGGTATTCGTTCTGCAACCATGTTATAGTTAATGACAGTGTTCACGGGAATATCGATCAAAGCATAACTGCCAATTCCACTTTCATCAAACACTCCGGTTGTTTCTTCTATAAGTACTTCTTTATAAACAATTATATCCTCTGTGATCTTTTCTCCTGCGCAGATATCTCTGTTTGCGCAGATCACGCTTTTTTTATTCATATCGATAATTTTATTTAACCTATCTATTTTAACCCCATAGACATCATTTATTATTTTTCGGCCGAGCACAAATGCCACAATGACAAACACGGCAAATAACAATATAATAACGGCAAAAATGATCACTGTTTTTGTTTTTCTTCTCATCTCAAAACCTCAATTGATCCGAAGGCACTGCACTTCGTTTTTGTATGTTATACGGACATAAGCTTCTGTAAAATAATAAGCTCCTTGGTCCTCTACAACTTTTGCGATCTCCTCAAAACTGATGTATGAGTCATCGCCAAAAGCCTCTATCTGTACTCCTAAGTTGTAAAAATCCCCCAAATCTATCCTTTTCTCCGTATATATCTTATAGGCAAGATCAGTAAGCTGCTTCTCGTGAAAAGATTCCTCGGTAATGCTGTCCCGCTCTTCATAGACTTTGTTCGGGATAAACACCGCTATAAAGAAACAGCATATTATTAAAAATATCGATTCAGCAAAACGTATCATAAAAAAATCATCCCATGTACTCAACCATCGGCATACATATGTCGATAGCCTTTGAAATCTGCGCGGCGAAGTAAAAAAGAAAGACCAGAGCGGCGACGAATACTATCGCATCCGCCGCCATCCTCACCGCTTCAAAAGGTGCGTGCTCTTTCACTCTTTTTTCTCCTTAATCCTGCATGAACGTAAGTTTGGTTACAACTCCTGTACCGCTGCGGTCAATTTTTGTGCAGGTAAATGTTGCATAAGGATTAATGTAGTTGCTGCTAGTTTTAACCTTTCTTTCGTCTGCACCGCTTCCAACGACTGCGCCTTTGGTATATGTAACACCGGCACTACTTGTTCCTGTGTTCGATCCAGTGATTACTACAATGTTAACGCCGTCTTCATTATTTGTGAGCTTATAAAGCTCATCACCGAGAATTGTTGAGTCCTCATAACGGCTATAACGGTCACTATTCATGATTTCGGAAAGCTCTGTCTTGGACTGCTCTGCGGACTTCTTGCCCATGTTATACAAGCCGATACCCGTTCCTATAAATCCAAGAAGGACCAAAAGACCAACTGCGAAATAAATAATTTTTTTTACGATATCCATTTTTAATTACTCCTTTTTGAGTTTTGTATGTTATATTTTTTTAAACTTTAAAAAAAGTTTCAGATTGATAGGCGCTATCCGTTTACCGTGATCCTAACGCCCGTGATAGTTCCATTGGCATTACGTTCTATTGCTATTGTGTACGTTTTAAGCGGATTTATGTAATAATCATTACTTGAAATGCTATAACTTGAATACTGACTTTCATCCGCAATAAACGTTTTCTTATCCGTAACAACCGTTATTTTATCGACCCTATCAATATTTGTTTTGATATACTTAACTACATCCGCCCCCGAAGGGGACAACCCTTCATATCTTGTTACAAACCACTCCTCTTTCTCTTCAAGCAGTACGCTGTTTTTTATCTTCTGTGTATTAGAAAAGTCTTCAGCCTGGTTGAAATAAGAAAAGCCCACGCTTACCACTCCAACGAACATAAGTGCTCCGACCGCGAACTCAACCATTTTTCTAGAAACTCCCATTTTTGGCACCTCCTTTCTTTATCAGATTGCCCCTTTACTTTTTACTACCACTTCTCAATGACTTATTCAGTCTTTTTTTGCTCAACTCGATTGATCCTGATTCCCAAGCTTCTTTCCATCATCTGTCTTTCGATCTCAAGCATTTCCTCTTCCGTATATTCCCTTTGTGAATATCTGGCCAAATATTTCTCTGCCGACGTCATCCTTGATGTGTCTTTTTTGGCCTTTCCGGTATTTTTATCTTTATCTGTAGCAGGAGATTTGCACTCGTTAAGTTCGTTCATGATAACCCTTAAAAGGTATCTTCCAACATGTTTTATCTCGTCTTTAGTCCCTTTTCTTTCACTGATATGCCTTTCAAGCATAGTTGCTTTTAACTTTAAATACTTTCTGTAACAAGGCTCCCAGTTTTTGCCATCTTCCGGCGCCCAAGGAACCGTCACCGGAAACATTTTGAGTGCAGAAGCAATCTCCTTCAGATTCGCCACGCCTATCTTGAATTTCGCCAGCGGCTGCATATAATCAGGAGGCACAAAAGCCTCAACTTCAGGAACAAAGGCATTTGGATCCGACAAGCTATCAATCCTTTTTTGATCCTCTATAGCCTGGTCGATAATATCTCCATAGATGATATCATCAAAGAAACTGATGCTCCGCGGGTTCAGCCCCACGATCCTCTTGTCGGGATCGATAACAAACCTGATTCTTACGACTTTTCCGTTTTCAGTAATCTTTTCATACGAATACCAACAAGCAGTTTTTTCCATGATCTCGCGCTGGGATGCTTTTAGGATCTTTTCGTTGAATTTCTTAAATTGCCTGTATGTTTCCTCATTTTCAAGTCCCAACATTTTCTTCAGTCTATCGATGCTCTCTTCCCACGAATCGTGCAACTGACGATTACGCTCAATGTATAAGAACAACAAATAGGCGTGCCTGCTCTTGAGTTGTGATATACTCCTTAAGCCATATTTCAGATAGCCGATCTGCTCGGCATTGAAGAAAAACTTCTTTCCCTTCTCCGTACAGCAGATGTCTATCATCACCTCGCCGTTATCAGACTTGTAGGGTACCGCATCTTCAAACAAGTTGATGAGATGCTCAACCGTCTGGCCGCTCTTGTCTACCTTAGGAATAGATACCGTACTGTGAAGAACCGCAACCAGTCTGGCTTTTAAGCTGCTAAAATTTATCCTCACACCGAGTAGCTTTTCAATATCGCTCTTTTTGATTGTCACACGGCGAGTTTCAGGATCATCTACGTTTATCATCGAGATATACAGGTCAATGATTTTGAATTGCGACAAAGTGAGCTTTGATTGCCATAAGGATAGCAGGCTAACGGATTTTTTAACATCCACGTCATTAGGCACAAGTAAGGCAGTTCCTTCGCTTTCTCCCTTTTCTTTTGTTTCACATACTGTTCCCATAATCCCCTTTCCGTGAAGCCTCACACGACTAAAGTCGCGTGCTTCTGTATGCTTTTTCTCGCATACAGACTCATTATCCTCAGATACAGTCTATACAGCGCAGCTTAAAGCCGCAGCCTTAAGTACTCCATTCAGACTAATTAGTGTGGACAACGTGCAGGTGCTTCTCTTCATACTCTCGGGGACTTTTGCCCCGATGTACTGCCCCGCCGTTACCGGTAGGGACTTTAGTATCTCTCGGATAAAATACCTTGCTCCGATGTTATACGTTGCGTTAAGGTCACAGTTATAAGTCTTGCCGTTACTGAAACGGCAGAGGCTGTAACTGGAAAACCCGGCGCTCTTGCCACGGAGAACGTATCCACTGCCATCATAAGCAAGCTTCGATGTTCCCCAGGCATTTACATGGCTGACACGGATGCTGTTCATGTGGGCCTTATGTTCGACCATCTGCTGCACGTACTGTGCCCGCCACATTGCAAGCCGTTGTTTATGCGCTCCGTGTTTCTTTGACCGTAAGTCCAGATGTTCCATCACGATGCAGTCTACGTTGTTTCGTAAAGCTACGTCTACGATAAACTTCGCTGTTTTAACAGCGATGGCATCGTTAATACCTTTAGCATACGTCCAAAGATTCGATACATCTCTTGACCCGTGACGTTGTGCCCACTTGATATGTCCGATCTTATGCGAAAGACAGTCGTATTCTTTGGGGAGTTTCAAAAACTTCCTCTCCAAGACCGCGCCATCTTTCGTCATTACGGAACATACGCACGAGCTGTTAAGTCCAAGATCTACCGCCAGGATCTTTTGGTCATCGACCGGGGTTTGGTTAAGCGTTACTTTCTGTTCAAAACCAAAGTCAAGGTACCAGCATTTGCCGCGTTTCTGCAAGGTTGGGCACATCTCTTTCATACTGCCGCAGTGGTGAGTAATGTAATCCACATCACTCTTACGGAGCTTTACTGTGAGCCAGTCCCATGTATTATTGCGATATACCTTAACCTGCGTCGTGTGATCATCCAGCCGGATGAACATGTTATCACGGTACAGTATCGGGTACACAGTTCCAACCTTCGGCAGTGCCGGGGCTTTTCCTCGAGCACGCTTATCGGCTGTTTCCTGGTCCTCAAGATTACTCTTATACGAAGCAACTTTGCCGATAGCTTCGTTTACTGCGGCTCTTCGTAGATAACAAGGCATCTTGTAAAACTGTTTGTTAAAGTCATACTTTACAGCACTGCGTTTTGTCGTTTGTACCGTTAAGCTTTCTACAAACGACTGTTGTGATTTAAGCCCTTGAATAACAGAAACGTCATCCCATTCGGCCAGTACTACATCCACAAAGAACTTTACTGCGGAGCGGTACTGCTCTACAGATTCTTTGAAGATGTGATTGTAATTTTTGATCTTTACAGAATATGTAGAGATTAGTTTCATACTGCTCCTTTCTAAAGTCTTGCGGCTGACTCATGACTAAAGTCACGAGTCAGCGTCGCTTATCCATCAATCCGTCCTTTATCAGGTAGAACGATAGATAGATAGATTGATTGATAGAATGATAGATAAAATAATTAAATAATTAAATATTAAAATAATATATATACATATACATATACATATGACTATAATTCCTGAAATATGCATATTTACAGGCTTTGCGCTTTTGCGCGATTGATTGATTGAGTTACGGTCACCAAGAAATGCAGGCAAGGTCACCGTGAAATGCAAGTAAGGTCACCATGAAATGTGGGTCAAAGGTCACCACGAAATGCGGGGTCCGAAGATCAGCTCTCCGGGATTACATGTGTAGCACAAAAACCGCTTGTTTATTGCGTTTATACCACAATGTTTTTGATATACAGTCAAAGGCTTTACTTGCATAGTGAAGACAATTTCAATGCAAGGTCACCAAGAAATGTAGGTAGGGTCACCATGAAATGTAGCACATGGTCACCAAGGAATGTAAGGCAAAGGTCACCGTGAAATGCAGCACATGGTCACCATGAAATGCAGTTAATCAATAACATCAGCCCGCATCTATAAAGCATTTCAAAGCCGCTTATTTATGGCTTTCCGCCGCAACTGCCTTTAATATATATTCAGGATTCTTCTTATATATAGAAGAAAGATCTAATATAAGAGTCACCAAGAAATGTAGGTAAGGTCACCATGAAATGCGTCTCACGGCCAACATAAAACATAAACAAGGTCACCGTGAAATGTAGTGGGTCACCGTGAAATGCAACAGAGGTCACCGTGAAATGCGGCCCATGGTCACCGCGGAATGTAAACGGGTTTATTGCCCACCGATCAGTTTAAATACATCTTTTACTCCTCTTAAAGAGCTCATCAATAAAGGAACAAGGAAGTAAAAACCAAATGAGATTATCGCCGGAACAAGCCTTACCATATCAGCGATATCCATCGATTTGTTAAATTCAATCTCACTTGACAATTTTTGCATATCGCCTTCACTAAGCATATTAAGCTCTGTTTCGGAGAAAGCTGCCTTGATGCCACATTGGTAAACAGCTTTAAGGCTGCTGACCAATTCGCAAAACTCCGGCGATTCAATATCGATTAAACTATCAAGCGCTTCTATTCGGTTCTTTGAGTACATCAGATTAGCCTTTCTTAAAGGAGCCTTGAAATAAACAGCACACGATTCAAATTCAGCAAGTAGTCCGGCAATAGATGTTTCAGGAAATTCTTTTTCAAGTAAAACTATCATCTGGAACATTCTCACTTCACTCTGTCTCGCCTGTTTTGCTACGCCTTCATAGTATAAAAGCTCTGCGTAGGGAAGAAGCCCGGTAAGAAGGCCAACAACTGCAAGCAATATCTCATACCACTTATAGAATTCCGTATGATACTCTTGCATCTGCTTCATAACGGCTCTGGCAATTTCTTCCTTTAAGGTCATATTTCGAAGAGTGCTGCGCTCATTGATCAGATCTACAACACGTGATTCGGATACATACGATATGTTTACATCTTTAAGCTCTTTAAGAAGTTCAAAGGTAACCCTCTGCGCCTCCTCAATCTGTCGCTCCGGAACGCCTGACAGAAAATCGTCATACACGATCGTTGTTACTAAAGCCTTACGTCTGTTTAAATGGCTATAGCCGAACACCCCCAGAACGATCAACAAGCCCGAAAGTCCCAGCAATAAAGACTTGATGATAAAACCATGAACATCAATATCTGCACAAATATGGTCCAGATGCTTCTTTATCTTCTTGATCGGTCTAAAGTTATCATAGTTAGCCAATCGTTCGTTCAGCTTTCTTGATTGACTTAATTTATCAATAAAGAAGTCACCTAATCGAACTTCGGAAATATCAGTGAGTTCTTTTTTTCGACTGACAAAGTTGTTTATTGAAACTGTCGCAAAAATGTTTACGGCTTGCCATATATACCCATAGGTTTGATAAAACTCCGCCATTTCAACAGAAAAGCCTTTGCCAAACATCTTGATCAAGTTCATTATTAGCAATGGAAGCAAGATGCACGCTGTGTAACCTGTGAACTGCGTTCTCCTCTTCTTCCTGTCAAGACGGTAAGTCGGTATATCTCGCCTAAGATAGTCTATGTTTTTACAGAAAAGAGACTCCGGTCCGTTCCAGCTGTCACCTTTGAGGGCTCTAAATACTTGGTTCATAAAGAGCCTTAAATAGAAACCGCGCCGGCGATCATTGACGTAATCAAAGACTCTGCTCTCAGAGTTGCTTCCGGTAATGATGTTGTATATATGTCTTGCCCGGACGCTCATGTTGTAACTGATGTTCTCTGCTCCATACAGAACGCTTTCTCCGACCTTTCGGTGAGCATAATATTCATGCTTTACGTGGGTAAGATACGAATTCAGCTCACTGTCCGCCTCATCCCTCATGTTAAAGAAATAGGTATTCACGTATTCCCTGAAGACAACGTATCCGCCGATAAGGGATATCGTGACAGAAATGAGATCTGCACTTTTGACAGGAATGACATTTCCTAAAAAGGTAACGGATCCTACAATAACTGCCAAGAACACTCCACGGCCAAAAACATCCATTGTCTTCTCGCGCAGATCCTTATCATCATAGGGTGTTATATAAAACAACCTGGTCCGGATTTCAAAAAGAGCTTTGTTTAAAAAAGGTATCTCCATCAAGAAGGCGTACAAGATCTTCTGGCGCCGTTCTTTACGCCACTGTTCCCGCATCCGCTTTTCTACATCTTTTTGAATGAACGACCTTTGACGCTTTTCCAGCCTGCTTTCAAAAATGCGGTTCATTATTACAACGGCAAAAGTTAATGCGAAGAAGATCAGCAGCCCTATTAAATTGGAAAGATTCGACGGATCGAATACTTTTGAAAACAACTTATTCATTAAACTGAGTCCAATCTCAATGACTTTATAGGTTCAAACGAAATCTCTTCTGCGGTCTCTTCACTATCTATATGAGAAAGGAAATCATCAATCCCATGCTCACGAATATATTCGATACCGGGCCATTCAAGATGAGTACTATTTTCAAAGCTCTTTTTAGCCTCATCGGATATGTCGTTCAAAACCTTATATTCCATAGTCTTATAATTAAGTTCAACTATCGGGACGATCACATATGGGCAACGCCTCATCTGCTTCGAGATCTGCGCGAGCACAGTATATATCTTTTCAAGATCGTTCATATTGCTCGTGTCTATATCTTCCTCCTTATCGTCCGCAGGGATCACTTCATATATCGCCTTTACATAACGTTCTCCGTTATATTTTTCGATCTTAACGTCAAACTGGATAGATTTAGCAATCTCTTTTCCGGTAGCGAAGGAATCTCCGGCATAACCGAGGTCAGTCATTGCCCTTTTAGCAGCATCGATCATTCTATCGGTTGTGGTCTCAAAAGTCGTCCAAAACGTCTGTTGAAAGAACGTCGTCATTCTCATGAGCAACCGCCAACCCTCGTCCGAGTTAACCTCTCCGAAGATACCAACTTCACCGGACGACTGTTTGATACCTCTGAAGCATTGCTCTTCGGTAAAGCTGTCATTGATCTCGAAATCTATAACTGAATACTCGCTTGACAAAAACCTGCGGAGCGCCAATTCCCTCGCGCCCTTTTCTATGGATCGCAAAGAAGTATTCTTTGACAACAGTGCGATCAGCATTCTGAGGAGATATGTTTTTCCTGCAGCCATAAAACCACTGATAGCAATGTTTCTTCTTGTATTTACGATAGCCACAAGCATCTGTGTTATAAAGTGACCGTCAGGCAGTGGCTCATAAACCTCTCGAATATCTCTATACTCAAACGAATCGTACTTTCGGATAAGTGCAACATAAGATGAAACAGACGGTTTTCCGAACACGTTTAGTCTTCGGCCGTCTATGGCAGTTACCTGTTTAAACGGATCTTTATCCGTTATCTCACCGCCATCTGTGCATTTGATCAGGTTACGACAAACTCGTCCGATCTCATCATCGGTCCCAAATCCCAAAAACGGCATTCGATACGTGTTACCATGGATCATAAACCGGACATCGTTACAAGAATAGTGCTTCAACTTCCTGTTCATCAGATCCAACCTTGAGAACGATTCTGCAGGGAGGCCGCCAACACCGATCTGAATTTCATCAATGGCCCCCTTTTGGTAGTTTGCTGTATCTATTGTTCCTAAGCCAAAGGTATCCGCATAAACAATCTGGGTAAGTACCTCTTGCTTTTGAATATCGTTCAGGTTTTGACATCTCAATTTATAAATGGCACTAAGATCCTTTTCAGTAATCTCATGATCCTTCGGCTTAATCATGTTAAAAGCATGTGAAAAGCCCTCATCATCGTCAGCGCCCAAGACATAGCAAATGGTCTCAAACATAATTCGGCCATCAGGATTGTCGAAATCAATCAACTTTTTCATCCGGGCCTGTGCACGGGTGCCCTGTCCAATGTACGGCGCGATGAAATTTCTTACAAGCTGCTTCGTCGTATCACGAGTACCTTCGCTTCCACTTGTACAATTACGAACAGCTTCGGCTTGAAGCCTTCTCATCTGCTCCATCGTTTCCGCGTCCCTTTCGCCTATCCTCGACTTTAGCATCACATTATTGGCTGATGTTTTCTCATTAACATCCCTGAACACGGCATTTTTTAATTCTGTTAAATTGTTGTACTCATATCTTTCGCCTGCAGGTACGTCATCAACTGTCTTTGCAAATCTTAACAGCTTAATGATCGTATAAGTAAACAGGAGTACAAAGCCTACGAGTAATATAGAATTGAATATCATTTCTTTTCGCCCTTAAGGAAGCTCCTTATTGCATTCACATCGTCTTGTACAGATTTCATGAACTCAAAGGTATCGTCTCTCTTTTTCAATAATTTTTCATTTGTCACAAAGAAGCTGGACACATGGCCTTCATTAAGCGCGTTCATATAGTCGATCGACATTGGAACAGTTAACGGTAAGAATCCATATCGCGCTTCAATATTTTTTGCCTTAAGTGATCGGGCGTGAGAAAGATAGCTTCCTATAAGCACCTTGTAGGGAGGAACTCTCTTTTTAATATCGCTGTCCGAGTCTTCATAATCGCTGTCACCTCTTGCAACATCGATTCTTGGCAGGCCGTTGTCGCTAAAGTAGGAAATAACATTTTCTGCCTGTGAGAGCACAACTATGACAAGATCCGATGCTCTTAAAAGGTTTTTAGACAAGCTATTGTCCATACCACCGGCAACGTCAACAAAAGTATAGTCGAAGCTATCTTTGACAGGACCGATCAACATCTGATACAAAGCTTGTTCATCGTTGTGCAACGGATATTCATGGTGTATCCCGGACAAAAGACGGACCTGGTTCAGATCTTTTTCAAACGCACAGTTAAGAACGTCGTCCTTTAAAAGTATTGGCGTCATCCTGTACTTGAGCAAAAGCCCGGCCAAACCCTTAGAAGAATACAACTTATCCGTAGTCTCGTCTCGGAATCTTCCCTTAAAGATGCCTTCGAGATCCGATCTTGCAAATTGAGAATGAGTAACGCAAACTGTTTCATCTCCCTGCGCCATACGACACGCTATTGCAGCCATTGATGCAGTGGTGCTCTGCTGATGATACGGCGACCAAACGCTTATTAAATATCCCATTTCCTCATCATCCCTTTCAATACCGGTTTTATTTGAAAACCTTTTTTCTCAACTTGTTATCTTGCAGCTCTTCATATAATAAGTTAGTTATTGCTTGCTTATAATCCCTTCCGATAGTGCTTAGGCGGACTCTTCCCGCAAGGTCAATAGAAATATCCACATATACGTTACGGCTGCTATAAGATATGCAGCTTACAGAATCAGAAGGAAACGTGACGCCGATTGCATCCTGGATAGCCCTGTGAGAATACTTTGTATCAGTGTAATTCTCAACAACAAGGCTTAACTTATTTTGCCCATCTGCCTCATTCTTTACTCGTCTTAAAAAGTGTCTGAACTTATAAGCCAGCAGCCGAGCATTTCGGATATACATATCCGTCACGATCACTACATTCACCGGCTCCTTTGTTTCCGGTATGAGCTTCTCATTATCTACGACATAAAACGTAACATCTGCTTCAGTTTTTCCGATCTTATCATCTATCATGGTCTCATTGGAATAGTTGTAAGGGAAATCCATGTTGTCAGGCTTAACAAATCGGAGGAGCTTGCTCTCGGTCAGGTCATATATGTTTACCTTCTTGCCGAGCCTGTTTAAAACAATCGACGTAACGATTGGAATCGAAGTTTGTCTTTCAGTTAAAAATATAGTGTTCATAGCCTGCCTTTCATTGTTAACGCTAAAATGGTTAACGTCAATATGATTACTGTGGTTATAGCCTGTTGTATCAGCAGTCCCCATTTTACCGTTGAACGCACGCCTTTTTCCCTAAACCTCACGTTTAGGCGCATATCTGTTGACTTGTACAACTTAAGCATACGTCTTATCGATAACAACAAATGCAGAAGCCAAACAAATACAAGGATCCCATATATATAAAAGCTAACTCCCTGCGCTTTTAAAAAATCAAGCATCTAACACCTCACGTACATCTCGAATAAACCGGACACATCCTCCAGCTTATCTATTCTGAAGGAAGGGATAAAGTTGTAGGAATAATCAGCCATTACGTCCTCAACCCTTTTAAATGAAATACGAGGTATTCTGTTAAATAAATATGTATGGCTCATCGTTCTGCTTGAATTTCTTGTGTACTTATCAAGAAAATAGTAATAATCCTCATTATCATTACAGATCACAAAGCGTTGGCCAACGGTATCACTGGATCTGTCAACAAGATCTCTTTCGGGTTCTCCATTAATAAGAACTACTCCTACGTCGTAAACCCTCAATCTGTATTCTTCGGCCCGCTTCTCTCCATTGATTAAAACATCAACCTTTGACGCAACATGATTTTTTATAAAGTCGCTACCCTCGTCTTCCTTGCCTATAACAAGTGCTACTTTTTCTTCACGAGTAATTCTTGATATATAATTAGCAAGAGCAACAGCCATATGCGTGCAACCAGTTCCATGCGCCAATGATACAACCGAGTAAATATCGGATCCAACAGACACGCTTGAGCGCCCATGTGTCCTGTACGCAGAATTATTTTGTTTAAAGTCTGAATACGCAGAAAGCCTTCTTTTCATTGGCTCCTCCTTAAGCCCAAAAAATTCATTGTCAAAAAAACCAACAAAAACTAGGCTCTCCCAACGCACTGACAACGTGCGGAAACAGCCTTAAAATCTCCATTATTAAGTTGTAAAAATTCAAAAGGGGGTCTTTTTTCTGGCACATCAGCTTCTTCGTACTTCTCCCAGCTGATTATTCCAAGTCCAAAGTAGTCCTTCGAATAACAATGCTTTCCAAGCACAGGTGTCTGGTGCACGTCTTCTATCCAGATCAAACGTTCTGTCTCATAAACAACTTTACCAAAGAAACGGTCTTCGTCATTAAGAACATCGTGCATAGTCAACGTGTTATGACAAGCATTGTAAGTCCCATGTATGTTAAATAGACCAACATCCCCGATTTCGGGAACAGGCGCAGGGACTCTGGGATTTTTTCGTATGAGCGACGCCAGCTCAGTGTGATTTTTTAGATAGTTATTGAAAATCGCCGCCGACTCTTCAAAGCCAGCAACTTTGCTCCTTGAGCACAGTCCGTCTTTAGAACCAGCACCCCCCCCCGCTTTTGAAACCCGCATAAATACTGCGTTTACGCATGGTGAGGGACTCAGCATATCGCCGAGTTTAAATGCATGGTAACTTAAGAGGTCTGCATTTTGTACTATTGAACTCATTTCGTTCTCCCCGGATAGCATAATGCCAAACACTTTAACAGTTACAATTAAGTTTTAAAAATTTAAGTACTTTCTTAAATTTCTATTAACGTACCATAAAACAAATAAACTGTCAATATATTTCTTTTCTTGCAAAAGTCGGTATTTTGCCCATTCTCCGACCAATGCGCAAGAAAAGCGAGCGTCAAATAGCCTCCAGAGCATCTTGGACCGCCTCAAAAAACTTTGCGGATTTGCAGCCGTGATTTTGGTTTTTTCTATAACTCGCCCTGCCAAAGTTTGACACATTTGTAAAAATGATATCCTACTGAAGCACACAAAAATCATCCACAGCACCATTGGTCACAAAAAAGGAACTTCAAACGTTCCTTTTTGAAAGGGGAATCCTATAGGCGGAATTCCCCTTTGCTTGTTGCCACAGACTCAGCTCTGTAGTCTACATTACCTCATAAAAGTGTCCGAACTTTATTTGAAAAAACTTTTTATTTTTCCGACAAGCCCCTGCTTATCCTCTTCATGATTACTAACATAGTCACGAAATACGTCATAGCACATATCATCATCATCCACATCAGAGAAACAATCTGGGTAATACTTTCCAAAGTAAACCTTGCGAAGCGGATGCATCTTATTTTTGATCCCTGTTCTGTCCTGCAGAGGAGCCGACATAAACAGGTAGTTGATCTGTGACCGCTGCTCTTCCGTTTCAAAAAAAGTAAAGAACTCTTGAAGCTTCTGGATGTTCCATGCCTGGGATCCACATAATAAGATCTGTTTGACGCAAGATCTAAAATCAGGGAGCTTATTTTCATTAAGCAGCCCTAGATCATAGACGAAAAACTGATAGTTCTTAGGGCTAAGGAAAGAGATATTCTCTATATTGTAATCCGGATAAAAGTCAATCTTTTCAAGCCTAAAAAAGCCGGCGCTGTCCATCTTCTTACCATATGCTTCTCCAATATAGTCAAATGCAGGATTCTCATTGCGATAGTCTTCAATGAGCGCAACTTTGTATCCATTCTTTGCTAAAAAGTTTGCGATCAGGATAGCTTGATGCGTAGAGCCAAGTCGATCGGATGTAGACGCCACACCGATAGGCACCCTCTTAACAGCACGAGAAACAGCTGTAGATATCTCACGCTTCAACTTAATTTCGATCTCGTTTATATCGTTGCTCTCAGTTGCTTCCTGGACCGCTCTCTTGATCGCAACGCCACCCTTTTCATCAAGCCTTTTAGCTGTTCCGAAGTCTTGTGCAAACTCAGCCTCGTATATCTCATCACGAGATATTTCGTCTTTTATGTGTGTTTCGAGCGAACGAATAACCTCGATATAGACATCTTTCTCCGAATGCTCCTTTACCCACTTTAGCCGTTCTGCATACGCCTCACCTTCTTCGATAGGGCGAGTCATATATGTAAGAGCTGTTTCCTTTGTGTTGAAAGAGAACGCACTGGTACTGTCCTTTATATCTAAATTACTAAATCCATAGTACCTTTTGGCATCTATATACTCACGGCCGTCTACAATAAGTTGAGCAAGTTTAGCAGCTGTAGCCTGCTCGGTAGTGATTGCCAACATGTAGCCTTCTTGAAGAAATTTCTGAAGAAAAGTAGTACCAATATCTTCCCGATTGATTATTATAAGGATCTCTATATCAGGAACAGCTTTTCTAAATTCGTTCAACAGCTCCACGGTAATGTGAGCCCCTTCAACATACGCTCCGGTGATCAGAACAGCACCGTCGCCTCGCCTGAACTTACTCAAGGTCTGGAGCACAGGGATCTTCCCTAATCTCACAGTATGAGACTCGACTTCGCCACCCTTCAGCTTTATAGCTTTAGACAGATCTGCCCTAAAGGCATCGTCACAACCTTTAACCATGTATATGATGTTATATTTCATCTCACTCGACCCTCTCTTCTGTTCCAAATGCAAAAGCGCAGAAATTATCAAACAATTGTTCTTTGAATTCAGGCCTGTGTTGACAGAGTTCCTTTTTTATATCCACAAAAACGCCCGTTCTTTTCGATATGGCAAGGAAAAGATCAATAAGACCGATCAGCTGAGCTGTCTCACTTATCGTATCGCCCTTGACTCCAAAGGGATAGCCTGTTCCGTCATTTTTTTCATGGTGCTGTAAAACAGCGTCTCTTACCTCGCCATCAACTCGGTCATCAGCACAAGTCAAAAGAGCTTTGTAGCCAATCATCACATGTTCACTCATATCTGCGATACCTTCAGAATTCTCTTGATCATACAATCCGACATTATGAAGCAGTGCAGATATGATAAGGTTGTCAATCTTTTCAGATGAAAAGGATTCACTTCTGCCATAACACCCGGCGATACATGCGGCCTTTATCGAACCCATATTTTCGCCCGCCCCGAGAAAAGCGTCATCTGCAATATCAAAAACGTAATTATCGGAGAAAACAATCTCCCTGCAAAATGCAATGATCTCATCTAAGGCCTTTCTGCCCTTCAAAGTTCCTTTGCAAATATCTGCCCTGTTTTCCGAGTATAGAGAATCGATCTCAGAGGCCTTAACAATGTAATCCGTTCCCGTCTCGTAAGGATATGACAAATCAATATTTTCTACGTCCATAAAAAGCTCCTTTTGACATTACAATATCCCCGCAACTATTTGTTTCCATGTCACAAATATTCCAATCACGAGAAGCAATCGCACGAGCGTTACTTCAAGCAGTCCGTCAGTCTTAAAGATACATATCCCTACGCTTTTTCTGTAAAAAGGTGCGAAAACAGGAATACGTCCGGATATAAGATCAAGGAAGATATGGGATACTCCCCCGATAAAAAATCCCGCAAGGAAGAATGCAGCCAACATAAGAACACGATGGCGCATCAACGTACTCAATGCAAATAGAATAAGAGTCAAGCCAAATATTATTGCCCAAGTGAGCAGGTAGTGCGTTATGCCTCTGTGCGAAGCATCTCTTAATTCCTGCTTTGCCTTCTGCCTATCCTCACGATTTAAAAAGAACATAGAGGCCTTACTCTTTTTCCTGAAACGATATAACGAGAAAAGCCCTGATAAAAGAGGTAGTCTGTGCGAGATTCGGCTATTAGGCTCGTCGATATCCGGAAAAAGAGAACCGACGGCACCACCCACAATAAAAGATATGATCCCAAAACTCCCGAGCGAAATGCCAGGGCTCAAAGAAGTAACCGCGAGAACAACTCCGGAAGACGCAAGTATTCCACCCAAACAGTGTGTTTTTCCCGTCATATCAGGCCCCCATTCGATTCTTATATCTGACTTCCCTCTTGCACGCAGTGTCGTTCGCAGGAAACTTAGTTTTGATTCCTTTTTTAAGGCGCACAAGATTTGAAGGCACCGGGATTCTAAAGGCCGTTATAAGAAAATAGTCTCCAAGACGCTCCTTAAAGACATACAGCATATTCCCGTAAACAATGAAAATGCCATCACCACCCGTCTCCGTTCTCTTACCGTCGATCCAATCTTTAAGGCAACCCTTTACATCACAGCCTTTCGTACCCTTAAAGTAAATACGCCTAACAAGGCGGTCAGTAGTGCTCCTGCTCCAATTGTTCCGTTCTTTTAGTCGATCATATGCATGCTCCACAACATATACATTTCCCATATTCTTATTCCGTGACAATCCGAAACGGATCATCATTCCTCTCCTTTCATTGTAACATACGTCATCCTAAGATGTGCAAGCCTAATTTAGAAATTTTCAACACAATTAAATTTACCGGGGTATTCGAGGGCACACTGCTTTTTGAATTCCTTATAACCTCTCTCGTTCGGGAACAGGTCCTTATACTCTTCAAATCCCTTACCCGTTGCTGAGCTCCAGGAATTTTCCGGCTCTCCTGCCATTATCCGCGTTGCGACCATATCGACATTACCGTTATCCCAGTATTTTGTGACCGTTTGAATTGGAAGCTTATTATCCTCAACGATCTTAAAATCAATATTTTCATAAACAACATCCAAATGGTCTTCAGGGTTATGGGACAGGAGCTGCTTAAAGCAGCTCCATTCTCCTTTTTGGGATACTTTCCCATTGTTCACACGCTTAAACCTATTCCTTCTCACAAATTCCGGATATTTAAGACATATCTTGTTCCATTCACTTACGCCAATCTTATACATTATAAAAGCTCCTTTCATAAACTATTAAGATATTTTCACTGACTAAGCGGTCTGCTTCACAACAAGACTGCTCGCCTCTATCTCCGCCTCGCCGTTATAGCTACCTTTTTTGCCAACAATCGTGATCTCGCTTCCCTGGCATTTCCTCACAAAATCAGGAACCTGTCCGACCATCTTTATGATCTGTTCGTAAGCGTCGGATCTAACCCATATCTTCAGGTTCACTTTCTCACCATTATCAATAAGCGCAGGGACTTTAAAACCTTTATCTCCGATCTTTGTGCAAGGACCACTAATTTTAACACGGTAGTTCTGATCTGCGGTTCTCCGTTGTCTGTCACCATTGCCGGCCTTGTTCTGTTTTTTGTCGGATTCCCTGATCGCTCTCAACTGTTGCTCGGCAATACCAAGTTTACGACAACACTGCACGAACGCATCGGTAGCTGCTGCCTTTATTGAATTGGAAAGATCATTAGGCTCTCCTGCTCTTCCGGCACCATCCTTGTCGCTCTTGATACCAACATTTTCGGATCCGTATGCTGACCTCTGCAAACATACACTCCCATCGTCATATCGGATAGTAATAGTCCCACGGATATTCACCGCGGTTACACCGCCGACTGTCGTCGTACAAAGATCGTCTTCAACATAGTCAAAGTTTCCACCGCCTACCACAGAATTTAAACGGTCCTGATAGACCTGTATTCCGAAGTACGCATACCCCGCAAAATTTCGTCCTAGACGATCCTCGGGTATGTTTTCACAGAGCTTGGTAAGCATTTCCTCTCGCGTAAGGCCGTTGATTGTTTTTAATTCGTTTACCATATTTTTTTCCTTTCAGTCTTAAATGTTAAAGTTTTTACGAAACTACTTTCTAATAATAATTTACATCATAAGGTAATAATAGTCAATAGATTATTTTAAAATTATGTTAAAAATTGTCCGAAAGTGCTTTACAACAATTTTTATTTTTGATACATTGACATAAAAGGAGGCAGACATGGAATTTGAAATACTTTTAAAGGACACCCGATGCGACACTGAAGAGATTAAAAAGTATCTCCGTAAGGGCGTCAAGATAAATGGAGAAAAGAATACTAAAGACGGTATAGTCCTTATCTGTGAAAATAATGAAATTGGCGGCCGCCCGAAAACACTATCGGATGAAGAAGCCGATAAGATAAAAAGAATGTACTTTGATGGAATACCGGTTAAAAAGATAGCTGAAGAACTAAATTATCCTCGGCCGGTGATATATAAGCTCACACGAACATTGTCAGAAGAAAAAGAAAAATATTATAAGAACAGGATCCTATATATGTATAGTCGTCGGTTCACCATAAAGACTATGGCTGAAGAGCTGAAGCTATCCCGACAAACAACAAGTAAATTATTAAAAGAAGCCATATCAGAGGAGGATTGATAAAATTGATCGATGACAACAACCTTACGTTCCGTACTGAAAAAGAATACATAGAAGCGATCGATAATCTTAACAAAAAGACAAGATTTATTGAGGCAGAGAAAGAACGGATCATCAGGGACGAACATCTCTACAGAGAAAAGAAAAGCATAGGGTTCGCAAGATTCGGAGAATACCACACCGTACCACTTAAGTGGGCAGATACCGTCTTTTGTGACAAGCGGTACAAAAATAAGTTTCTAAAGCAGACGTCATGCTCACTGAACGATATAGAACGGCTTATTCCCAACTTTGAGTATCACGCACCCCTGTACGTCAAAAGAGTATACACGGCGTGCGACGGGACGTACAATCTCGAGCTTTCCGACCCTTATGCCTCAATAACCGTAAACGGTGTTAATCTTGCCGGCAAAAGTAGAGAGGAAATACTCGGCCACATCGTATATTGTGGGTTTATAAAAAAGACCGACACATTAGATCCTTCCGTATACAGTATCAAGATAACATCCATTGTTCCTAAGTCATACGGTCTTTATGGTCACAATAATGAAACAAGCATTTCTGAAAGGGAAAAGGCTGCAAAAAATAATCCTAATCCTATATACAATGCCTTCGCAGAGCCAAAAGAAGCCATCCTTGACACTGCCAGCAGCACCCATTATGGGCTGTTTGCTGACAGGAGAGCCGGATTTGTCCCAAAGCCCGAACAATTCGGAAAAACGACCGATAAAATAGTTATGCTTTGGGTTAGAGAAGATGATGTAGTAAAGGAGTCAAATTACAGATTCGAATATGCCACCATGACACTTACGCCTATCAACGAGCCATGTAATTGTTCAGACAACGGGGCCGGCTCTGATGAATATCTGTTGTATATAGAACCGGAAAACAGCAGTGAGAATTATGCCCCTTATACGCCAGACATATACAGATATACATATGAGAGTGTTCCCAAACCCGCCCACCTGCAGAAGTTCAGAGAGGTAGTAACATACAATACGCCCAACTATTTGTCGGACGAAGAACTGCAATACTTCACCCTCAAATACGCTCAGGAGAACTTTTCGGAAACAATGACCGAAGTCGATGCTGCCAGGGCCATCAACAACATTGAACATTATGTGATGTCACACAACATAGAAGAAAATGAAAAGAATTTCGGAACTGGCTACCACTATACTGTGCCAATGATGGATCGCACAGAGGCAACCATGAGCCTAGCAAAGCAGATGGATAAGTTCACCTGGGGCGGAGACTTCAGAAATGGGTACCCCTACTTTGATGTCAAAGAATTTTCAGCAACAGAATGTCGCATACTCGTGTCCTGTATCCAAAAAGCTGCGCCCAGCGGGGAAAGCTATTTTCTGGCACTGGATGCCAAGTTAAGATATCTGCTCCGCGATGACCTTTTCTCCATGGAAAAGCGTAATGAATACTTAAGAAATGACGTTGAAAACTATCTCGCCCGACTTCGTAGCCATGCCATAAGTAAAAAGAGCATGATGGACTATGCAAACACCTTATCTGACGAGCAAAAGATTGCCGAGTTCACTTCAGGTGACGATCTTCCGATCGGTACCGAAGAGCAACGTAAAAACTTTCAGGAATTCATTGACGAGGATGCAAAAGTGGACTTCTACCCTCATTACAGGTATGGTATCGACGCCCCATCGTTTACCGACACTGTCACACCTCATAAAAAGGATCCGTTAGCTTTCCTATACAGAAGATTACCCTATAAGATGATCACTATAAAGTATGACTCAAAGCAAAAGTGCCTCGTATATTCAGAAAGTACGCAGTTTTATTATAATTCAATGAGACCTGTACTATCGGCAAAGTACGACAGAGAAACGATCGAACGCACAAGGAATCCTTTCTTTTATTACCAAACTGTAGAGCTTCCGAAGAATTTTGAGGAAGTCACCGGGCATACCAGCACCGTTCTGAACCGATTTGTTTTCTTTGAATTTATGAAAGAAACAACTGAGTTCACATTTTGGTTTTATGACAAATATCTGCGCAGTACAAATCAGCCTAAAGGTAAGGATATCCCGGAAGCTCAGCTGGAAGAAGAATATCGTAACTTCAAGAAGCTCCCCAAGGGCGCACCCTTTGACAAAGATCTGTATTACGAAGTATTCAAGGAAGATCGCATAAGAAGAGAAAACTACGACAACTATAGCGCGGCAGCTTCCAAGTTATTGGGGTATGGCGAAAATTATGAGTTTATGCTTTGCGGGGATTTTTCTGATAGCGGTCCCTTCGGAGCTTTTCCTAAATGGGTTAAAAAGATCCCTCATGATTTGCAAGATCAATTCTTTGCGAAGAGAAAAGAATCCGGCCTCGATTCATTTGACAAATTTTACGATGGTTATCTAGAGCTCATAAAGATACAGGACGAATACGTGAAGGAGTTCAAAGAATTTGATACAAAGTACGGAATGATCGACTATGTTTCCTTTATAGCAAATCTCAAAAGACCTGCATATGAAAGATTGATAGAATGTCTGGAACAGGCAGAAAATTAACAAAAAAAGATCCCACTCTCGAATACGGTCAGGATACCCTCTCACGCAAAACAGGGAGGGTATCCTTTTTTAACCAAAAAAGTCGATTTACTTTTCTATATATAAGTATATAAATTATTTATTTGTAACAACAACGTAAATTGTTTTGTTTATTTAGGATCAGTGAAAGTGCTGCAAATAAAGCATTTCGAGCCCCTAAATCGACATAAATGGTTAACAATCCATATGCACAGGTACCTTCACTCTACTTTATGGGTTAGGGAAATCAATATCTTAGGTTATTCCGAACACCAAAAATGTAGAAAAAGCATTTTTATTCGACTTTTTTGGTTGTTCTCGGCGATGGGATTACAACGTTTTGCCAGAAAAGCCCTTTTCTTTAAACATGGGGCTAAATGGCAATAATGAGTAATGCCTCTACTATTTTGGTGCGTTCATTCTACATTTTTGGTTGTTCCAAACACCAAAAATGTAGATTCATTTACGCAAAATGCCCAAAAGCCGATTCTGAAGGTGGCTAAATACAAGGGTTTCAAAGAGGCAGTAGGCGATAACCAAAAATATAGATTCAAGCAAAAAATCTACATTTCTGGTTGTTCCGAACACCAAAAATGTAGATTCATTTACGCAAAATACCCCAAAGCCGATGCTGAAAGTGGCTAAATACAAGGGTTTCAAAGAGGCGGTAGACGGTAACCAAAAATATCGATTTTGTCAGAGGTCTACGCCTTGGCGCTATTGAGCCATCAGCATTCACATGGCAAAATATAGGAGCTTTCTGGCAAAACGTTGTAATTTCTTCTTGCAATTTCTACATAAATGGTTTACTCTGATATAAAAAGGTAAACCAAAGAGGTTGATTTTCGACACAAATGGTTTACTCTGATATAAAAAGTAAGCCAAAGAGGTTGATTTTCGACATAAATGGTTTACGTTTGCCTAAGAAAAAACCAAAAAAGTTGATTGAAGACGAAAATGGTTAGTAAGGAGCTAGGATGCCAAAGGACGATAATATTCCGTTAGAGAACCGATCATATGTTAAGAGCAACGACTTGATCAGATATGGCAAATACCGCAGCAGTAATCTCGAAAACAAAATCTGTAGCTTAGCCTTGGCCAGATTGCAAGAGAATCCGGAAAATTCTGATTTAGAGGTGAGGCTCTACCCGGGAGAATTGTCAAGGTTGGTCTCTGACAAGCAGCACATCTACCGAGATCTAAAAGAATTATCAAAATCAATGACCGGCCACACTATGATTCTTGAGGACGGGAAAGGAAATTTCGAAGCATTTTCCGTGATACCGGCGTGTTCGTACCGTGACTCGGTATTCACGGTCAAGTTCAATTCGTGCTTGCGATCCCACCTTCTAAACATGAACACAACATTCACCAAGATAGACCTGTCAACCGCCTTATCCCTGTCAAGAACGTCGTCTTATAAAATATACGAGCTTCTTAAACGAGACCTGTATCGTTCCCGTCCAACAGTAAACAAAGGCTGTGTTGACGTCGAATATGATCTATTTGAATTTAGGTTTCTGATTGGCTCGTGCAATATTGACTCTCCTTACGTTCAAAACCGAATTAAAACTATGAGTGTTGTGGACTGGGAAGAATTGTACCATGTTTTGGAAAAAAACGGCTCAAAAGCCGATATTAAGTTTAAGACAACTGACAGGCTTCAAAATCAGTGTATCAAACTTGCACAGGAGGAGCTTTTTCAAAAAAGCGACATAAAGTTTGAATACGAGCTTATTCGAATAGGGAAATCATACAAAAGAATACGTTTTCATATATATCCCAACAAGCCATCAAACAACAGCGGATCCGAAGAAAGAAAAAGATACCTCGAACAGATGAGCGGTGAATACCAGATGGAAATTCCCAGAGACATGACCACCGTTACGCAAAAGTTATACGATAAGTATGTTGGCCATAATAAAATTGCAAAAGAAGACATGGATTATTTTATCAGGATCGCAGAAGATCCCCTGGAAGTAGCAGCCGCGATTGAGTACACAGATAAACAGGGATATGTAGCTAACTATATCGGCTACATAGTTAGTGTCATTAAGAACAAGTATTACATGGATGATCCAACGAATGTCTATAAGGGCTCACATAGCGAAGCGGTTGCCTATAATGAGATACAGGAAAAAAGTCATTCAAACGAGACAAAAAAGGCGGTATGGGAAAACATAAAGAAACAAAAAGACTTCGAGTATTTTCTTGCATACGAGGAAAAAGAAGAAGATTTGTCTTTTATTGAACTGGATGAGTTGATGCCCTTGGATGATTCATGTAAAAAATATGTGGAATGGAGGCTGAAAAAATTTCCTGAAAGAACACCCTGGCACATTCAAACCGACGACTGACAAAAACACGTTCCGTCGTTAATTACAAAAGCGCCCTCTCCTAATTTGTGGATTCAGGGCGCTTTTTCTTCCTGTTGAACATGAGTGGTGAGGCCGTCTTTGGGATTGTTGTAAGTACCCATTTGCTGACAGGTAGTGCAGGTTTTGTCCCAGCCAAACTTCTTGCACCAGGAACTGGTTCTGAAAAGTTTTCTGCAGCAAAAAAAGTTGCAGATCTTGCAGAACCTAGTCGAAGTGGAGAATTTTGTCAGATATCCTTTTTCACAGCAGCACGGCTCACCATATTTGTTTTTGGGATTGAACGGTACGAGAACTCCGGGCGACCCATCTAAGTTTTTCTTCACGGGCATATCTCCTACGATTCTTTAATAGACACGTTTATTGTAGCACAAAAAAAAAGAAAAATACAATGCATAGCAGGATATGGGATAGCGTCAAGTTTTATTCGGAAAAGGAGCTGAGAATAGTCTCCAAAGAAAAAAAAGAGTAGATTTTTTTGAACCAACCAAATAATACTATATTTGAGTTCTATCGGCAAGATATATATGATCTTATGACAAAAAAATAACCTCATTTCTGAGGCTATTTTTCGTCATACGTTTTTAAGCAATCCTTTTGAAGTTTTCAATACGACTCAAGGCAGTTTCACGGTCAAGATTGTATTGTTGCTTCAATGCTTGTATAATTTGCTCTGTTGTTGCATTAAACATCAAAGCGGTTCTGATTGTTGCATCAATCGATTCATCTTTTGAATACTCCTTAGCGTAGTCATCCATAATTTTACACATGCTCTTTCTGCCTCCTTCCGTATCCTTTAAATAATCAATAGCTTCTTTAAACCAAGGGAATTTATCATTAGTCACTCTGGTCTGATTAAAACATTCCATAAGATCTGCCAAATCGGATCCGTCATGAACCTTTGTGTTGATAAATATCTCATGTAATCCATCATCTATAACATCTTTAGTCTCCCGTATTGTTTTCTCAATATGGTAAGCTGTAAGTCCTTTGTCGAAGACGTCGAATTTAGAGATGTAAACAACATATACTTCCGGTATTTCTGAGAAGTGGTCCCCGGTTTCGGAATCTTTAACAGTAATCATTGAAGCATTATACCTGACTCGTCTGATATGATCATCGTTATCAGAACGTTGCACCTCGATGTTACACTTGACCCCATTTCCAAGAGTACATAACGCATCAAGTCTGACAGATCTGCCATAAAGATTTTTAAGATCTGACTGAACAATGACGCTTTCGACAACAAGTTTATCGTCGTCTAAAATGATTCTTAGAAGTTCCTCATCAAAGTGTGGATCACTTGCTAAAGCTTCAAAGAACACATCGTCAATAGGATGTAACTCTTGGATCTTTTTGATTTTT
>JAEEGL011116668.1_pt1 | contig 31827 bp, 29 predicted proteins | sample 9134231 | NCBI WGS metagenome assembly JAEEGL01 (sample SAMN16246548, study PRJNA631951) | gut metagenome | biome: gut microbiome; feature: rumen; material: fiber-attached | host: Bos | place: Iran: Karaj | collected 2018-10 | reverse complement strand
CTGCTGGGGGAATGGCTGCTGGACAAAGACCGGAGCCTGCTGTATGAACTTGCCCGCAACGGCCGGACCATCTGGGAACAGCGTATCGGGATAGTCTCAACCATGACTTTCATCCGCCACGGGCAACTGCAGGACACTTTTGCACTTGCCGATATCCTCCTGCATCATCCCCACGACCTCATCCACAAAGCTGTCGGCTGGCTCCTGCGCGAAGCCGGAAAACGCGACCAAGCCGCGCTGGAGGCATGGCTTCAGGAGGCTCCCGGCGGGGCGCTGCAGAAAGTCCCGGGTGGAGAGCGGAAGGAGACTCTGGGAGAGACCCTGAAGAAAGTTCCGGCAGGAGAGCCCGCTCCACGCTACCGGCAGATGCCACGCACCATGCTACGATACGCCATCGAGAAGTTTCCGGATGCCCGACGGCTCCGATATCTGAAAGGCCTGTCTGGGAACTCCATGGCAGAACCTGTGAGTAAAGGGTGAGGCTGTGAAATGTCTGGCGGAGAGTGTCAGCAACGGGTGAGGCTAAGGCTGCCTGGCAGAGCCTGTGAGTAAAGGGTGAGGACGTGAAATGTCTGGTGGAGAGTGTCAGCAACGGGTGAGGCTAAGGCTGCCTGGCAGAGCCTGTGAGTAAAGGGTGAGGACGGGGAATGTCTGGCCGGGGCTGTGAGTAGAGTATGAGGCTGGGGACTGCTTATAGGGGTCCATGTGAAATGCAGGGTATCGTCAATATCGGCCAAAAATGCTTATAGGGGTCCACACCGATGGACCCCTATAAGCACCGGTACGTCTGCCAAGGAGTGAAAGACCGTCATGGGGCCAATGAATCGGAGTCCAGCAGTAGGAAACACCAGTATATACCTTGCAAACAGCACATAAAAAGCGTATATTTACACTATGAAAGCACACCTCAGCAGCATTAGCCCCAAGCGGAAGGGAAAGGACGCGGAATCCGTAGCGGCCCAACCGCAGGGAAACGCGCCAAAGGCCGAGCAGAAGGGAAAGGACGCGGCATCCGGAGCGGCCGGACCGCAGGGAAACGCGCCGGTGGACGGGATGCACGGGCCGCATGGAACGGCGCCAAAGGCCAAGCGGAAGGGAAAGGGCGCGGAATCCGGAGCGGCCGAACCTCTAGGAAAAGGCAGGACACCCGGGCCTCAGGGAAAGGGCACGCCGGGCGGGACACCAGAGCGGCATCCGTTTGAGCCATTCCTGCCGGAGGGAGCGCGCATGCTGTTCCTGGGGAGCTTCCCGCCGCAGCCGCACCGTTGGTGCATGCCCTTCTACTACCCCAACTGGATCAACGACTTCTGGCGCATCCTGGGCATCATCCATTTCGGGGACAAGGACCATTTCTGCATCCCGGGCCAAAAGCGCTTTGACGAAGCCGCAATCAGGCAATTCTGCACCGCCCGGGGCCTTGCCTTCTACGACACCGCCTGCGAGGTTAAACGCCTGAAGGACAATGCTTCCGACGCCTTCCTGGAGGTAATCACCCCCACCGACATACCGGCGCTGCTGAGGCGGATCCCGCTATGCCATACCCTCGTCACAACGGGGCAGAAAGCCACTGAAATCGTTGCGGCGACCTTCAACTGCGCGGTACCGAAGCCCGGCGGCTGGACGGATATCGCCCTGCCAGGCGGGCCCGAACGCAGCATACGCTTCTGGAGGATGCCCTCAACCTCCCGGGCCTACCCCCTGCCGCTGCAGAAAAAGGCCGATGAATACAGGCGTCTGTTCAAGCCTAAGAAGCTGATACTATGGGATTTGGACGGGACCCTGATAGACACGCTGGAAGATCTTGGCGCGGCCGTAAACCATGCGCTGGAACTGCGCGGACTGCCGCTGCACAGCATGCAGGAATACCGGAAGATGGTAGGGCACGGGGTGCGGAACCTGGTGACTCAGGCGCTTCCTTCGGCACTGCAGGCCAACGATGCCTTCATAGACTCGGCGCTGAAGGATTTCAAGTCTTTCTACCAGTCGCACATAGACGTGCACACTCAGCCGTACAAGGGGATGGGGGAACTGCTTGCAGAACTGCAGGCCAAAGGGGTGAAGATGGCCGTGGCATCCAACAAGTTCCAGGAGGGCACGGAACATCTGATCAAAGAGTTTTTCCCTGATATTCAGTTCGTTGCCATCTTGGGAAACCGGCCTGGCTATCCGCTGAAGCCGGAACCGGAAATAGTGCAGGAAGTGTTGGAAAAAGCCGGAATCGGCCCGGAAGATGCCATCATGGTAGGCGACTCCCCCACCGATATGCGTACTGCGGCAAACGGCGGCATCGACGCCCTGGCGGTCGGCTGGGGTTACCGCACGGCCGTCGAACTCGCCGGGAACCGGATCGTCCATACCGTGGAGCAGCTCCACGGGTTTTTAAGCGAATAAGCCATGTTTTACGTAAGCGACCCCGTACCCACTCCCCCGACACAGTTCGCAACAGAGCTGCAAAGGCTTGTTTATGAGATATTTGCAGCGAAGGAAATCCCGTTTGAACGCGTGGATACCGACCCCGGAATAACCATGGAGGACTGCCTGAACATCGACGCAAAGATCGGGGTGCATATCGTCAAGACAATCTTCCTTTGCAACCGGCAGCAGACGGAGTTCTATCTCTACGTCACCTCCGACAGCAAGCCCTTCGTCCCCCGCGAATTCTGCGGGGCACTGGGCATCCCCCGGGTATCGTTCGCATCGGCCCAAAAGCTATGGGAGCTGACCGGCGTGGAGGTGGGCGCCACCACCATACTGAGCGCCGTGCTGCCATCGGCCGCGTCGGTGCATCTGGTTATGGACTCGGACATCGCCGGAGCCCCGTGGTTCGCCTGCACCGACGGCACCGCCACCTGCTTTGTAAAGATAAGGACCCGGGACCTGCTGGCTAAATACCTGGAAGGCAAAGAGTTGGCGTATATCTAGGGACTACTGCCTCCAGCGCTTCAGCTGCGGGAAGAACTGACGCATCATCTGCTTATACTGCTCGGCCGTCATGGGCTGGGGCATATTCTTATTCACCTCGTCGACGAACTGGGCGCAAAAGCCAATCATCTCCTCCATGCTGCACTCCCTGGTGAACTTGCCGTCCTGGTAGCAATATATGCAGTAATCCTCGCTCTTGCTTCCATCGGCATCCGTACCTCTCATTTCCTCGCTGAGCGGCATCCCGCAGCTCTGACAAAATTTTAATTCCATAATATCCTGATTCAAGCGCGACTTAAATCCTAAAAATTGAAGCAGGCGAAGCCGTTCAGAACTTCCGCCAGACCATTTTGTTGACGACGCCGGTGTAGCTCTGGATGATGCGGACGACCTTGGTGGAGACGTTTTCGTCCACGTAGTCGGGCACGGGAATGCCGGGGGCACCGTCGCGGATGAGCGAGACGGCCACATCGACGCTCTGCAGAAGCCCCTGGGTGTCGATGCCGCTGAGCACGAAACAGCCCTTGTCCAGGGCCTCGGGACGCTCGGTGCTGGTGCGGATGCATACGGCCGGGAACGGATGGCCGATGGAGGTGAAGAACGAACTCTCCTCGGGCAGGGTACCACTGTCGGACACTACGCAGAAAGCATTCATCTGCAGGCAGTTATAGTCGTGGAAGCCGAGCGGCTCGTGCTGGATGACGCGAGGGTCCAACTGGAAGCCGGAAGCCTCCAGTCTCTTGCGGGACCGCGGATGGCAGCTGTAAAGGATGGGCATATCGTACTTCTGGGCCATCCTGTTGATTGCCGTGAACAGCGACAGGAAATTCTTCTCGGTGTCGATGTTTTCTTCGCGGTGGGCGCTCAGAAGGATGTACCTGCCCTTTTCCAGACCAAGCCGGGCGTGGATATCGGAAGCATCGATATCCGCCAAATTATTGTGCAGCACCTCCGCCATGGGCGACCCCGTCACGTACGTGCGCTCTTTGGGAAGGCCCGTATCGGCAAGATAACGGCGCGCGTGCTCGGAGTAAGCCATGTTCACGTCGCTGATGATGTCCACGATGCGACGGTTGGTCTCCTCCGGCAGGCACTCGTCCTTGCAGCGGTTCCCCGCCTCCATGTGGAAGATGGGGATGTGCAGCCGCTTTGCGCCGATGACTGAAAGGCAGCTGTTCGTATCGCCCAGCACCAGCACCGCGTCGGGCTTCACCTCAACCATCAGCTGATAGCTCCTGGCGATGATGTTGCCCATCGTCTCGCCCAGGTCGGCCCCCACGGCATCCATGTACACATCCGGGTCGGCCAGCTTCAAGTCCTTGAAAAACACCCCGTTGAGGTTATAGTCATAGTTCTGCCCGGTGTGAGCCAGAAGGCAGTCGAAGTACTCGCGGCATTTGTTGATAACCGCCGCCAGGCGGATGATCTCCGGGCGGGTTCCAACTATGATCAGAAGCTTGAGCTTTCCGTTATTCTTGAATTGTGCCATATTCTTTATTTTACAGGTTCAAAATACGTATCGGGCTTTTCAGGGTTGAATATCTCGTTGCAGTACATGACCGTCACAAGGTTCTCTGTATCAGACAGATTGATAATGTTGTGGGTATAGCCCGGAAGCATGTGGACACACTGGATATCGTCGCCGGAGACCTCGAATTCAATCACCTCGTCGCTGCCCAGCCTGCGCTCCTGGATGAGTCCGTGTCCGGCCACAACGATGAAGAACTCCCACTTGGTATTGTGCCAGTGCTGCCCCTTGGTGATGCCGGGCTTGCTGATATTGACCGAGACCTGTCCGGCATTAAGTGTATGCACCAGTTCGGTGAAACTGCCGCGCCCGTCGACGTTCATCTTGAGCGGGAAGGCGACCTTGGAAGCCGGCAGGTACGACAGATACGTGGAATACAGCTTCTTGGCAAAGCTGCCGGAAGGGATCTCCGGAATCATCAGGGTCTTTGGCTGGGCGGCGAAACTGTCCAGCAGGTTCACAATCTCGCCAAGCGTAGCACGGTGAGTGACAGGCACATAGCAGTAACGGCCGTCCTTCATGGGGAATACTCCCAGCCCGTCAAACTCGCAGCGGTGTTCCTCGCCGCGGAGGCAGGCTATCATCTCGTCCACGAGGTCGTCGATATAGAGCAGTTCCAGCTCCACCGACGGGTCGTTGACCGTATACGGCAGGTCGTTTGCCACCGCGTTGCAGAAGGTGGCCACTGCCGAGTTGTAATTTGGCCGGCACCATTTGCCAAAGAGGTTCGGGAACCGGTACACCAGCACCCTGGGGCGCAAACCGGCGGGGCGGCCGTCATTGCCGGCCTGACCGGCGATCTCGTCCCCATACTTCAGGAACAGTTCCTCCCCCGCCTTCTTGCTGCGGCCATACTCGGAATTGCCGAAGCGGCCCGTCAGCGATGCCTGCTGCGAAGACGACAGCATCACCGGACAGGTATTCCCGTGCCGGCGGAGCGTATCCAGCAGCGTGGAGGCAAACCCGAAGTTGCCCTCCATGAACTCCGACGCATCCTTGGGACGGTTCACCCCGGCAAGGTTGAACACAAAGTCCGCCCCGGCGCACCATTCATCCAGCTGCTCCGGCGTGGAATCCAGGTCATATTCGTACACCTCGTCCACAGTCACGCCGTAGTTGCGGGCCTTGCCGTCGCGGATGTTCTTCAACTGCGCACAGAGATTCCTTCCCACGAACCCCTTTGCCCCTGTAACAAGTATCTTCATTGTAATATCCTCGACTATTTCACATTGTTGGGAATCCCGTTCAGTTCGTTCTGGATGTACTCCAGCGAGGCGATCTTGGCCTTGGTCTCCTCAAGGTCCAGGCGGCGGGTATTGTCGGAATTGAACTCGTCGATCGTGGCCCGCCTGGTGTCGCCGTCCTTGAAATACTTGTCGTAATTGAGGTCGCGGTTGTCGGCCGGCACCGCATAGAAGTTCCCCATGTCGATGGCCTTTGCCGCCTCCTCCTTGGTGAGCAGCGTCTCGTACATCTTCTCGCCGTGACGTATGCCGATGACCTTGATCCGGGACTTGTCGCCGCCGAACAGTTCGCACACCGCCTCGGCCTGGGTCTGGATGGTGCATGCGGGAGCCTTCTGAACCAGGATATCGCCGTTCCGGCCGTGCTCGAAGGCAAACAGCACCAGGTCCACCGCCTCTTCCAGGCTCATTATGAAACGCGTCATCCCGGGCTCGGTAAGGGTGATGGGATTGCCCTTGCGGATCTGGTCGATCCAGAGGGGAATCACGCTGCCGCGGCTGCACATCACGTTGCCATAGCGGGTGCAGCATATCTTGGTGTTGCCGGAGAGACGGCTCTTGGCCACGGCTATCTTCTCCTCGATGGCCTTGGTGATGCCCATCGCGTTGATAGGATAGGCGGCCTTGTCGGTGGAGAGGCAGATAACGCATTTGACGCCGGCCTCGATGGCGGCATCCAGCGTATTGTCCGTCCCTATCACATTGGTTTTCACCGCTTCCATGGGGAAGAACTCGCAAGAAGGCACCTGCTTCAGCGCCGCTGCATGGAACACGTAATCCACCCCCTGCATGGCATAATGAAGCGTGGATTTGTTGCGCACGTCGCCTATGTAGAACTTGATCTTGTTCGCCACCTCGGGCATACGGGCCTGGAAGTCGTGGCGCATGTCGTCCTGCTTCTTCTCGTCGCGGCTGAAGATCCGGATCTCGCCTATGTCGGTGCGGAGGAAGCGGTTGAGCACCGCATTGCCAAAACTGCCCGTGCCACCCGTTATCAGCAGCACCTTGTCTTTAAAAACGCTCATGTTGTTCTATGTTTAACTTATTTAGATTCAATTAGATAAGACCCTTGAAGTTGAGCCACAGGGCAAAGAACCGATCATAAACGCCATACACATTTCTGTCCACAGTGATAAAGTCCTTTTCCAACAACCCCTTCAGAGCCGAGGTCACGCTGCTGGCCGAACTAAGTTTATGCCTATTGATGAAGCGTCCTCCGGTCACCGCTGTTGCCTTGCCTTCCCGGGCAATGGCAAGGAATAGCATCCGCTGCTTTTCCGGCATTTGATATAGCAATGACTCATACGTATCTGAGGACATGCGAATGAGAAAGTCAATGGCATCATCCACCATTTGCGGCACACAAGTCGAACCTTTTTCGGTCCTTGAATACAAAACATTCAGGACGCGGTGCATATAGCTGGTTATAGCTTCAAAGCGCTCGTAAAGGACGGCTACGACCTCTCGCTCCAGATGTTTGCCAGCAACCTCGAATTTATTTACGCAGAAGTCGGTATACACATCAAGGTCCAATGGCTGAAGATTCATTATAGACACGGCCTGATAGAACGGCCGGGAAGGGGAAGTAAACATCCCGTTCATCATATGACGCTGGGAGCCGGAGAAGATGAAGTGAGCATTCGTACAGCGTTGAACATATGTCCGGATCGTTGCCTCTACGGTTGGGTCATCATATCGAATAATCTGTTGGAACTCGTCAATTGCCACCAGGCAAGGCTTGTCGGCCTGTTCCAGGAACCTGAAGATCTCATCCAAAGATACGGCCGGATTGTTAATAGAACCAAGCCCGACACTCCATGTGGGCATTCCGTTAATATCAAAAGAGATCTCCGACCTTAATGACGATACCACATTCACAAACTTTTCCCACACTTTCCTGCCCTTAGGACGAAGTTCATCCAACACCGCTTTCCCAAGCATATTCACAAGGTCGCCCAAGTTCTTTGTGGCATAGATATCAACCACAAAACAATGATATTTGCGGCGAATCTCCTTGTCATCAAAAACGTGCCAGATGAGATCCGTCTTTCCAAGACGCCTGGGAGAAATAAGGGCTACATTGTTCTCATTGAGGAGTAGTTCGCGAAGAGCAGCAGTCTCCCGGACACGGTCGCAGAAGTACTCGGCACCGGCATAGCCATTGGTAACGAAAGGATTATTCATTTCACATCTAGTCATCATTGGCAAAGATAACGCAAAAAATCCATATTACCATAAAATAATAATCATAAAATGATAATTATAAAATAGTAATGGATTCACCCCCGCGGCATCACATCCCCGGGGCACTGGGGCTCATACCTGCCGTCCTTGCACTCCAGGATCACCGTGCCGCTCTCAAGCACCTCCACCGTGTGCCACTGTCCAAGGGGGATGTTCAGCGCCACGCAGTCCGAGCCCGGTGCCAGCTCGATCACCTCGGTAACCTCGCCGCTGTCATTATAGAAAACCTCCCGCAGACGCCCCCTGAGGCACACCACGGTCTCCGAAGATTTCATGTGCCGATGTATCGGCAGCGGCGTACCCGGCTCCAGCGCATTCAACATCCGCTGGGAATTGTCCTCAGGCGAATTCCTGAGGTCCAGGTTCATCCGCAGGCGGGGAGAGGCTTTGGCCTGGGAGGTGAGGGAGTCGAGTAGGGATTGGGTGATTATCATGATGCAATAGATTTCAAATATTCCTCATGCAGATGGTAATACTTCTTCATGAACAGTACGTACGCAGCAACAAGCAGAATGCCTGCACAAATCAGATACAACCAGTGCGCCGGCTGGGTATCGGGGCACAGGAATACAAAGCCAAGCGATATTGCCAGCTGCAATCCCATATAAATCAGCGACACCACCACATGGCTCATCCCCAGTTCATTCGCCATCAACTGATATGCGTGCTTGCGGTGCGCTACGCCAAGATTCTCATGCAACATGATACGATGGATGATCGTGCAACAACCGTCCACCCCATAAACCAGCAGCAGGACCAGCCAAGTCACATCCCTGGTTTTCATAATCAGGCATCCTATCAGAAACAGCAGGATAAAAGCGATTCCCACACTACCAACATCCCCGGCGAAGCACTTGGCTTTGTTCTTTGGACGGAAATTGAACCAACTGAAAACCAGCACGCCAAGAATGGCCACCACCAGGAACGACTCCTCCACAAACCCCTCTGTCTTACTGAGCGAAGCAAAGGATCTATTAGCCAGGAACAACGGTACCAGAACTGCCAGGGAATATCCCGCCGTGATCCCATTGATACCGTCCATGAAGTTGATGATGTTTGTCGCCCCGACGCATACAATCAGTGCAGCAATGCCCATGACCGCCCATACATACCATGCGAAATCCCCCATAGCACAGCCCTGGCTCTGGACAATCTGCCAAAACATCAGTCCCATCGCCAAGAACTGCACCATCAGCCTCACACTGTCCGGCAAAGAGCGTATATCATCCACGAAACTGATTCCCGCCGCCATCGTCACTGCTGCCAGCATGTAAGGATATCGGAAGCCGAAAAATGCACTCCATACCCACAGACCAATGACAAAGATAATCCCTCCCCCACGGATCACCACCTTTGTATGCGAGCTCCGTTCGTTGGGTTTGTCGATGATGTTGAATCTGTCCGCAATACGGAAGTAGAGAAGCTCCGCTGCCAAAAGAATTGCCGTAATGATCAAATATGCAATCCAAATACTCATAGTCAAATCTTGTGTGCCGTCATGACCCCCAGCCCTGCCAACACAGCGACAAAGATGCTTAGAAGTGTGCCGGCAAAAGACACAAAAACAATTCTACCCACATACCTTCTCCAAATCCAAACCCTCAAAATCCCTGATTGCCATATTCAACAAACCCCATTGGGCATTCGTCGCCCGCACGTTCACTGACGATTGATAGATACCTAGCCGCTCGCCAATCTCAATTTCCCGGAGCCCCAACAACTTGTAATAGACAACCGCCGCCTGTTTAGCTGAATAAGAGTCCACCAGATCACAGACCAAAGCCACATACGAATCCAACACGTTACTCAACGAACGAGGCTCTCTATCCAGCTCAAATATCGACATCCTGCCGCCCTTACGGCTGATTTCATCCAGATTCCTTCCAGAGAGATAGATGGCCGGGCCATCAATAATATCCTCGTTCTTATCTGCATACTTGATATCTCCCGCCGCAATTGAAAACCGGATTCCATATCGCCGCAGCAACTCTGAACAATTATAATCAGCCACTCGCATCTTCACAAAGAGTTTCAGCAGGAGTGCGATGCGCAGCGAATCGCGAGTATCAGGCACGACGCACTCAAGGCTGTCGCCCCGGACAATCCTTGCCCAAAAACCCGGAATATCCTTCTCAAGATCACTGACAAGACCATGAAGCCCCCTTCTAAGTTCCAGCAGGTCGGCTGTTTCCATTGAGGTTGAACGAACTATGTCAGCAGATATCGTGGCAATCATACTTCACTAACTTTATTCAACCGCAAATATATCTATATAATTTTAGATACCAATACAATATCTAATATTTTTTAGATATTGTGTTAATATCTAATATTATTTCGATAATGAGGGCAACGAGCGACCAAATCCACCTAACAACAACTTTGGCTCTTTTTCAAACAACACGCCCTTCGTCTGAATCCACAAGGCACTCCAGTTCCAGCCAGTTTATCTCCTTCCGATGCTTGCGGTTAAACATCTACCAGTCAAGTAAGAATAGGAGATAGTCAACTGCTTCTATGGAAATAATCAACGGTGTCATCACTTCTTGAAGCTCCCCTATTTTGTCTTCTCTCCTTCCGTTGAAGCATTCGCTTCATCCTTATGGCTTTCCTACTAACCCCAAACTTAACATCTATAGGAAAATCATGGTATCGTTATGAATATTCAACTAAGGATCCAGTTCTAAGACTCAGCTGGCTCTTGCCTGGTACAAAATGCACATACAATGCTCGAAAAAAAACACCGTCTTTGATAACATGGAAGAATGTCTGTGAATAGAAACGACTCTTCTGTCCAATAACAATCAGTGCTCTCTTCGGCCATAAAGGACAAATTACTCTAGTCCATATTCATTCTCAGACGATAACCCGCCTACGCCAGACTAATCAGTTTATCCAGTAACGCTTGGTTATCTTCACAATGTTTTGAACAGTAAACGAGATCACTATATTTTATCCAGCTCCTCATATACCGAGTTGTTACTCTTGTACTCAGGCACTATTTGTTTCATCTTACGCACTGTCTCCATCTTGTCGAAGGTCTTGGCAGTCTCCACCAGATCATCAATCTCACGGGAGACATCCGCGTAGTTATATTCTCGCACTTCTGCGATATGAATCTTCTCGTGGAAGGTCGGCTTGGTGCCTTCTAACTTATTCAGGACCTCCTCATAGAGTTTTTCACCTTCACGCAACCCCGTGTACTTTATCTCTACATTCTTGGCGCCAGATAGAGCAATCATTCTTTTAGCCAAGTCGGCAATCTTCACCGGCTTACCCATGTCGAAGACGAAAATCTCGCCGCCATTGCCCATTGTTCCAGCTTCAAGCACGAGTTTACAAGCCTCGGGGATCAGCATGAAGAAACGAACTATGCGCTCATCTGTCACAGTCACCGGACCCCCATTCTTAATCTGCTCCCTAAATAGTGGAATCACACTTCCATTCGACCCAAGCACATTACCAAAACGAGTGGTCACAAACTGCGTGTACTCCGTACCAACGCCCTTTTGCATCGCTTCAAGTTTCAGCTTTCTGTCAAGGCTCTGCACATATATCTCACAGATACGCTTCGAACAACCCATCACATTGGTAGGATTAACAGCCTTATCCGTAGAAATCATCACGAATTTCTTCACGCCATATTTCACACTCAGATCTGCAATAATCTTTGTTCCACGAATATTGTTCAGCACAGCTTCGCTTGGATTATCCTCCATCATCGGCACATGCTTATACGCAGCGGCATGGAACACATAGTCCGGCCTGAACTCATCAAACACATAATCCATCCTGGTTTTACGGTCAATGCTTGTAACTATCACTTCTGTATCCACCTCCGGGAAATCCTTCGCCATCATTAGGCGCACATCGTGTTGTGGAGTCTCTGCCTGATCCACCAGAATCATCTTGCCAGGATTAAATTGTGCTACTTGTCGGGCTAATTCTTTACCAATGGATCCAGCGGAGCCGGTAATAAGAATACACTTACCTTTCAGTAGTTTGGCAACAGAATCCAAGTTCACTTTTATCTCAGAACGGGGCAGTAAGTCCTCAACACTGACTTCCCTAAGCTGCATTCCCTCAATTTCTTCTAAGGTAAGCACACCGTCCTTCACCTGTGCTTCACGTGCATCATCGGCGATATATATCTTACAGCCTTCACCGATGATTATGTCCTGAATCTTCTGGTTCTGACGAAATTCCTTCACTCTAAGGGGACTTACCAGTACAGCCTCAATCCTATTCTTTCTGATAACCTCTGCAATGTCATCCTCCAAGGTATACACGTGCACTCCAAGGAGTCTCATATCCTTGATACGATGCTCATGAGTGATAAAGCCGCACAATTCAAACTGCTTGGAACTCTGGGTAAGAATACTATTTGCCAGACCTACGCCTCCCGTCAGCGCCCCGTAAATCAAAACACGTTTTGCTTTGTTATCTTTGTTAGTAGCATCAAACATCAACTTGACGATGATGCGGGCGCACCATACCAACATCGTAGCCACAAAAAAAGCCACAATAGTATTCACAGGAGTCAAAGCAGAAAACAGTTCCATTCCCATACGTTCCAGGGCATATGACACGCATATAGCCACTGCACAAGAGACAGCATTAGCATACAACAATTTCAATAGATCAACGAAACTGGAATAGCGCAGTACACCGTGGTAAGTCTTGAAAATACTCGCCCCAACCCAACTCAACACGGCATAAAGCATAGCCGAGAAGAGTACCGAAAACCTGTTGTCAAAAGTCACCTGAGTCCTATTGGAAATCCAATATGCCAAGACGGCAGAAGCAAAGACAATCGCCGCATCAGCCAATAAAATAACCCAATACGGCAAAACATTTTTACTAAAGTACCAATTGGAAACTTTATTTAGTAATTTCATTTCACTAGTATCTAAAGAATATTCTGTGAGTTCTTTATAATATTCTGTTTAGTAATTAGTTATAGGCAAAAATAGCACGTTTTGATTCGATATGAATCCCGAACTTTGTGGCCCTGGATATAATCCAGGCCATCATGAACAGCGGACAATACTATTACACTCAACTCTACGATTATTTGCCTAAACAAACATTTGATGGCATCGTAAACAAGTATCAGCTAGACAAGTACGTGAAAACAATCACGCTTCGAAACCAACTTCTTGTGATGATGTACGAGCAACTTTCCAGATGCGACAGCCTCCGAAAAGTGATATGCATCATCAATGCTATCAAGAAAAAGAGCGTTCATCTCGGTATTTGCAACGGGCACATCATGTTGAGTGATGTGGCCTATGTTAAAGCGAACCAGGATTATAGAATCTTCGAGGAGTTCGCCTATCACATGATCGGACCTATTGACGAAAGAGGATTGACCGGGTGCTCGAACTGCATGGTGTTCTATGCCTTTGATTCTACTACTATTGACCCCGACAATTGTCTCTATTATAATACTCATTAATATCTACTCCCGGTCTTTCAGCAACCCCTTACTAAGTCTCCAAAAATATAGCCAGAGAGAGAAGAATGGTTGCCACACTGCCTCGTGAGGATAGTGCCGAGCCATATAAAAATCCCGTTTTAGATTATGGAAGAATCGGGATAATGGCGTAGCCAGAGAACCCCAGTTCCGTTGATCGCTATGTCCCATATTCCCAGTCTGCATAATCTCATTAATAATAAAACGTCCCTCTTTTTCATTAGGCGCCGTGATTAAAAATCGCGTCTCAAGCCCAAACACATATTGTAGCACCCACATAAGCCCCCGTGCAAAACGCCCCATGCCAAGCTTGTTAATCCATTTCACTGCATCCAATCGTTCTTCCTCCGTAAACCCCTGACGCAGCACGTAGTAGTAGTCCATTACTTGCCGTAATCCAACACCATGACCGCAAATATGTCTGTAGCAATGCAGCATAATAAACACCCTGTCAAAAGCGAGGCAAGGCATAGATGACTCCATAGTCGGGCGATACATATTACAGAATAGATGCAGGCGATAATTCCGTAGAGGGCTACTCAGGAATGACGGCCAGATATGTACCTCAATATGCACATTGGGTAATAGATGGAAATGAATGTGGTGGTAATTCACCCCATGCAGTTTCCCATCCTTATCGAATGCCCTTGCAAAATCATATATTTTTTCCCGTCCTCCGCCTAGCCATACATCTATATCCCCCGCCGATCGCCTACTCGGCTGAGGATAGTACCTGGCCACTGCACTGCCTTTCAGAATCTGACAGGCAAATCCTTTCTCATGGAAGTATTTGACCACAGCGGCAGCAGCCTCTTCCATCTTGAGCGTGTTCTGCTCAATCTGATGGACTTTGCCGATCCATTTCAGTAGCACAGGCTTTGATGGCATCAGCGACTTGTCCTCAATCATATCCATCGCCATGATTACAGCACCTGTCACAGCCTGGTCATTGGCGATATGAAGAACTTCGAGCCACTGCTCATCAGTATATTTCTCACTTAGCGATTCTTGAGTTCCTGAAAGAATTCTAAGAAGCTCTAAAAAAAGTTTGTTTTCTCTTGTTTCTAACATTATGCAACCATATGATCACAGTGAGCCTTGTATACTCAGTGCACGATTGAATTTAGATTTAATCACTTCAACATCATGATTCTCAATACCACACTCGTACGCTTTATACGCATAGATTTTTATACTATTGTCATTTTCTGATATTTTGCGTAACTGCATCAGCACTTCGTCTTTACTCGTGCTAACCACCGCCGCATCTTTTTCTCGCAGGTATTCTATTGGTGCTAAATCCGGGTTACCAACGGCCCATATACATTTCCCTGCCGACAGATAGTCAGTTATCTTCGTTGAGAAAGAAAGACGTGCAGACATATCCTTTGAGGACAACGCTTCAACAAATAACAAAACATCTGCTTTGCGCTGCTGCTCCAATAATTGTTCACGAGGTACAAATCCATGCAAACGACACCCGCAGGATGCTTCAATTTTTTTTATAATCGCATCACGCAGGTGTGTATCCGTATAAATATCTAATACCACTCGCTGACCTCTGCTATTAACAACTCGCATAGCATTAGCGATTTCAATAATCGTTTTGTCCCTCCCAATATTTAGCTTCCCCGTGTAAAGTATCCTAATTGGAGAATGGGGCTTCTCGGGGACAAATGATTCTTTGGCTCGTATAGGTTTAGTCAGAATAACTGAATCTATACCATAAGTCTCATCCAGTTCTCTCTTCATCTTAGGGCAGATGGCAAAAACCGTATCGCAAACATTAATTATTCGCCGAATGCCCTTTCTTAACCACCACCTGTGAATTCTGTATGCCATGCTGTAAGGATGTTGTTTATATGTAAAATTATCGTCCCACATATAACCAATCACCCGATTGGGATTACACTTATTGATAATGTATTCAGTTATTCTATTAAAATGGATATACCCCTCTATCGGGAAGAACACCACATCAGGATTAAATGACACCAGAAAATCATCGAGCGCTTGGGAATTCCAACGGCCGAATTTCCATAGCACTTCCCGCACAAGAATCAGCCACCATGAACGTATTCTCTTATACAACTTATAACGCCTGACTTCACTCTGATATTCTTCATCATCAGTCTTAGCATTAATATCATCCGTAATCGCATAACCTTCTCCAGTCTGCAATCGACTGCACATAATGCTTTTTATAACTCTCTGTTCATAGATATGATAATACTTAGAGCATATTGGCGAATCGGACATGTCTGCCCTGATATACAGACACGCCAAGTTAGTCGCGTCAAATTCTTTGACCAGCGAAGCCATTGTGTCAGAGCCATTCCTAACGCTCCAACTACCCACCGTACACACAAGTATCTTTGGAGGTTGTCCTACCATAGTATCATTCTGTTTCTATTCCGAGTGTCCTATTTATGTCCTCCAAAATGTTTTGAAGCATAATCGGGCGGTCAAAGTACTTTTCAGCTCTCTTTCTTCCTTCTCTTGCCAACGACTCACGCATTTCAGAGTTACTATAAAGCAACTCCATCTTTTCTTCCAGGTCAGCAGCATCATGATCTCTGACCAAAACGCCGGAAACACCATCCTCCACCACTTCTGAAGGACCTGGAACTATGGTAGTAATGATGGGAAGCCTTACACCCATTGCCTCTTGAAGAACCTTCCCGAAACCTTCGCGGTAGGTGGGGTGCGTCAGTACATCAAACATAGCCATGTGCGCATATACTTCTGAAGGGGGCACATTCCCTGTCAATATGATATGAGAGGAATTCTTAGCCAACTCCATATTAACTCTACTGATAGGGTTCGTCTTGTCAATCATCCCAATCAAAACGAGATAGATGTCTTCGTGTGTTTTCTGGAGATCAACAAAGGCTGTTATCAATTCATTAATTCCCTTATCGGCATTCACTCTTCCCACGTATCCATACACGAAGCCATCGGAAGGAATTCCATATTTCGCTCTCAGGATAGTTTTGGACTCATGCATGTCAATGCTGTCGCACTCTTTGAGAGAAACACCTATAGTGCCTCCAATACCAATTACAGAGATTTTCTCGGCAGGACATAACCCTTCCTTGATGGCAATTTGTCTATTCAAGGGACTAGCCTCACGAACAGAAGTAGATAACTTGCAAGTCAATTTTTCAAGAAACTTGAACACTTTACGTTTTATCCCGTCAAAAGACACATAGCGCAGTCCCCACTGATTATAGTAGCGACATTTGACACCTGCCATCTTACCAGCGATAGAGGCATAAAGTGCGGCATTGGGCGTGGTATAATAGATCACATCGTACTTCTCTTTCTTGAATAAACAATACAACTTCCATGGCATCTTTATCAAGTCAATAAAACTTGCCCCCCTGCTCATAGGTAGGTTAATGCATGTTGCATAGTCACTATTCCGCTCTGCAAATCCTTCTTCCATGTTGGCCACTAGTGTCACATCATACCCATTATTTGCCAGATTACGCATCGAATCTACCACAAACCAATCCATCGTCTTTGATATGGTTGTCAAGGCGCAAATCCTAACTTTTTTTATCTCGGTCATAGTGCATCCGTTATTTCGTTCACTAATCTGATTACTTCCATGTGGTTCTGCTCAAATCGCTCTTTTGTCGCAACTGCGAAATCCATTTCTGCTCGTCTTATCTTCTTCACTTCCGTCATGAACAGATTCATGATTTTGCTCACATCTTCTGTTTTGTTCGCATCACAGAAAGATCTAGAGAGTATTGCCATTGAACTGCCCAAACGATAATGATCCATGATGATTTTCTCCGCCGGCAGAGTCCCATGCCCAAGACGGGCTATCCCGCCAAATCCATATGGTTTCCCGGAAGGCTTGATTATCTCGCAAAGACGATCAACCGTTCCATCTGCAAGCAACTCAAACATAAACTTCTTGCCCATTGCCAGATGCATATCGTTCAGTCCTATGTATATCTCGTCAACTTCTCGAATTCTAACCACATCAGCCATAATAAGGGACGCCTCGGTTGTCTCAGCAAGCAACAACGTTGTCGCTTTTCCATTCACGGCCTTGAGGAATCTCTCAACCTCGGGGATGCTTTTATACATTGGCAGCATCAATATGTCTGCTCCGCAATCAATGGCCCGCTTTATCTCATCTTCGGTATTACAGTAGCCACTCACAAGATCATGTATAGGATTAATCCTTACCTGGATCTTGGCATGCGACACGCATTTGCGAATGATTTCTATATCAGCAAAGGTGTGGTGATTCTGAACCGTATCCATACCACCCTGCCTCAAATCCTTGCCAATGTATTCCATATCGACAAAGATTCTATCCACCCCAGATGCCTCTGCAATGCCAGCAATCTCAGGCCGGTTTGTGATATACATTAATTGTAATGCCATGTCTATCTGTCAGCCTTTACGGCCTACGATCTAAAACTTCCTGATATACTTTTAAGTATTTCCCAACATTTGTTTTATAATCGAAATTCTTCTTAACAAAATCAACACATTGGGCGCTATACTTTTCTTTTCCCTCAGCGGCGACAGTTTCTATTCGCTCGACCATGGCCTCCACATCATGAGGTGGAACAACAAATCTCTTATCACAGGTAACCTCAGGACAGGCAGTCGCATTGAAAACAATTGCCGGCGTTCCACATAACTGGGCCTCGGCCATAACCTTCCCGAATGTATCCTCAACCGAAAAATTCACATAGGCTGTTGCACAAGTATACAACTTGGAAAGATCTTCTGTACCATTGACAAAATCTATATGAATGATGTTTGATGGAAGACTCCTCCTCGATGTCAGTTTTCCGATAATAACTAACTGATATTCAGAAGGGAGAATCGAAGCCAACCGAATTGCATCGTCAAGCCGCGTTGTACTATCACTCCAAAAAGCACTCACTGAGACAATTTTCTTCTTCAAGGGGTCAAGCCCATATCTTTTGTCAATTGTAGAATCATAAATTGGCTTGAACTTATTAGTATCAACCCAGTTATATATCATATGGATTGGATGCCCCTTGTAGATAGACTTGGACACCTCATTCTTCAGCCATTCTGAACAAACTATTATATCAAGTTTATTATATTCCGCACAGGATGACTTCTTCATCTCAAATAGTTTGTTTGTCCTGTCAAAGAACCATGTTTTCGATCCCAAATGAAGATGTGGACAAGGTCCACATTTGCTTTCCCACTTCCGACATCCTATTTCTGTAAAATGAGTACACTTGCCCGTAAAAGGATAACAATCAAAGAACGACCAAATTACGGGGATACTTTTATTCTTCAGGTACCTAAAGAGCAGAGGTATGTTAATAAAATGCGAATGAAGAGTATGAAGTTGAACAACGTCCGGCTGTATCTTATCCATCCATTTAACTAACCGCAACGTGGAGAAATAAGACCCTAGTCCTTGAATACCTAAAATCTTGGAAAAGATAAGACTATGAAGTTTATGTTCAATCTCATTTCCTATCTTATATGAATGCGGGAAAGTGGTTTCTCCATACCCGTACGCAATAAAGGCTTCGTGGCCATTCTCCTCCAAAAGGTGAGCAATCTCCTCCGTAATAACGCCGGTAGAGCCCCTCCCGCTTAGTATATTAATTTGCAAAACTCTCATGAGAAGAAACTCTTGAAGTATAGTTATTTCGTATGTATTATATTCTTCGAGAACTTATTATCAATCTTACATCTATTCAAGATAACTCGGGGTTGATACTTGCTATCCGATTGACAACCTTTGAAAGTGCATTTTTCAAAAGATTTTTTTGGAGAAGTATATAGTTGAAAATAGCAATTCTCATATACGTTATTCGTTTGCTCCCCAAGATGCTTGCTATTAGAGTTAATGAGCATGACACTCTTGAAACTGCATTGACTTGCTGTAGCCCGGCATCTAAGATTATAATCTGTAGTACCTTCTATAACACCACCTGTTATATCGCAATTTTCGAGTTTATCCACCCATATCTCAGCAGCTTCTGCAGAAGCCGTTGGAAGCCAGGATATTTCGCATTTATTTAGCGTGATACTTGGTACTGTGTAATAGTGCTTTCTATTGGATGTGGATAATAAACGAACATCCACTATCTCTCCCATCAAAGGCTCTCCATCTTTAGGGATCTTCAATGATATGTCCTCTATTCTACTATCTTTCAAATAGAAAGATTTAGGGGTCCCAACGATAGAGACAAAGTCGCAATCTTCTATCGTTGTTTTCATAATAAATACCTTATTCACTGTTTTGGTACCACTTGCGGGTTCTATGTCTATACCCGCCATAGGAGCAGTACCTTTTATCCCATCGACAGAACCGATATGATGGATCTTGCATCCGTATATTAACACCTCATCCGAGTCAAGAATGCTGATGCCCTGACGACGACAATGATGAAACTCACTATTACGCAGGGTTATTATGCCGCCTGATATACCGTTCTTGGTCACCACCGCATCTCCCGTAAAATCATAGAATATGCAGCCAGTCACTGTTGCATTGACCTTGACGCCAGGCTTGTCTCCTACGATGTAGATACCGTAACCGAACTCATGCGTACCCGCTATTGATTTGTAGTCATGAGAAAGACGGTCTCCCCGTATCACCAAGTCCTTAACAGTTAACTGTTTACAGTTAGTAGCCTTAATTGCGTTGTAATGGGGATACTTGTTTGGAGTGACATTGATGATGGCACTACGGCCTTTCACCGTAACTTTGTTTAACCCTGCAATATCTATGAGTGAAGTATTATCTTTCGTAAAGGAAACAGCATAAACACCTTTTGGGAAAAAAAGTACATCACCTTCGTGCAAACTCTTTACAGCCTTTTTAATGGCATCGGTATCATTAGTTTTCCCATTCCCTCTTGCACCATAATGCTTAACATTAATCGTTTTTGCATTCAGCAAAAAGGGGACAAACAATAACAGTAATATGGAAAAGAATATTCCAATTTGCTTAAATGAATAAAGAGCCTGCATTATAAACATCTATCTTTAGTTTAATCTATCATGCGTTGCATATCCTGCCAGAAGAAAGCATAATCGCCTCCAGATTTTAATGCCTTGTATAAAAACATCAAAAGGCACCCTAACAAAACAAAACGCGAAATGTATTTATTATATAACTCGATGGCATCCGGAATATAAAGCATCATCCAAATAATGAAGTAGGCGGTAATACGTATCAATGAAGGATCAAGCAATATAAGAGGCGTAAAAACCAGAGTGTACATTGTCCCCACCATAGCATAGTTGGTTATAGTACTGCTTTGATTCACATCTGAATAATTACGCAATTGAAATAATCCTAACAAATAAAGTCCCCCAAAGAAGAGCAAAATCAGAAACGGTCGTTCTCGACCACTTGAGTAATAACTGCCTGAATACATAGAATATATCTCACTTTGTGAGGAAAGTGCAACACCGATAACTTCATACTCGAATAGCATTATTATAAAGAACAGAATGCCAAATGTATATAACAACCTTCCGTTCTTTACATACATTGGAAGCAGAATTAGAATACCCAGAAGAGCACTCTTATGAAAGATGGCTGCTAAGCCTAAAAAAATAATGAACCTGATAAGTCTCCTGCCTTCCAACAATGACATATAGCCCATCAGTAAAAAACCCAATGCAATACCCTGCCTTAAAGCACTGTTTGGCAAATAAATATAATAGATAGACAAGAAGAATAAGTAGGCAAAAAGCAATGTGGTCATAGACTTGGCGTACCGCTTTAAGAAAACGCCAAGTGGAATAAGCAAAAGAGCGGCCGAGATAGTCAGATACACTACGTGACTATGAAAAATAAAGCCTAATAGTTTATTATAAACATACAAGGCAGGGTCTTTCCCAAGTTCCAAAGATGGATTAATGAGTCTCTCCGCAAAGTTATCAAAGACCTCAGCCCAAGTCATTCCTGCTGCATCATCAAATGAATTCAAGAAGTTGACTGTATCATTCCCGACATATTGATGACGCAGTCCGGAAACAAGTATCAGTACCGTAGTCAGGATATACACATACTTTTCCCTGTTTCTAGGCGTATCATGATTTATAAAGAGCAGAAAGAGGAGAATACTAAATATACAAAGAGCGAATATCATAGTTTGTTTAACAACAATTAACTAACGCTTGATAAAACTGACAATAATCCACTTTTCTTCCTGATTGAACACCAACAAGTAAGCATTCACCGCATACACTACAACGTATGTCCCTGCAGCCCCGAACAGCGTCATCCATCCGCTAATCGGGATAAACAACTTTATAACTACTCCTATCGCCAGACTAATCAACATGCCGAGCGTAATCTGAAGGTGACAGTTCTTGAAGAAGGAATTGATATCCAGTTGAAGTTTATGCTTGTAGAAAACATTCACCAATACCACATATACCAACAGGGCAAGACAAGTACATGCTGCACAGCCAACGGCCCCGAACTTTGGCGCTACCACAAATGACGCTAATAAGCCAAGAAGAGAAGTGCCGAATATCATCGGGCCTGTATATTTCACCATGTTTTCGGCATATACCGTATCGCTTGCAATAGCCTGTGTCGTAGTTATCAGGTTCGGGAAGAGCAGCAATAGTATCACATAATATGTGTTCGCAAACTCGTCGCCAACCCAACAATGCACAAAACTGTCACCAAACAAGACAAAACCCGAATAGACCAACAAGATGATGAAAAACTGAATTCTACCCACCCGCGTCAGAAGTTCAGATACAGCAGTGCGATCCTTATTCCCACCTACAAGCCGAGTCACCTTCGGAAGGAATAGGCCATTAAGGGCATTGGATATTGTCCAGATAAAGCCTTCAATGGTCATCCCAAGAGAGAAAATGGCTATCTCTGTACTATTCGACTTAATTCCAAGTATAGTAGGGACAAATGAAAGCCTAAACCGTTGAGCCAACCCAATCAGAAATATCCAGACAGAGAAGGAAAGCAATGCCTTCAGCAGATTCTTGTCATAGAATGTCCATTTAACCTTTACTTTCGACTTGCGAATAAAAATGAAATACTTAATCAGTGAAGCCACGAAAGCAGTACCACAATGGACCAAGATAAGAGAATAGACGTCACCACCGAGCCACAAAAGCAGGGCAATCAATAATACCGAGCCTACTCGATGTATCATATCTAACAGCTTGTTCGGGACAAAAAACTCATATGCCATCATTGCACCATCAACGGGCTTTAGGGCAAAAGAGAGAACGCTAAACACTCCTGCAATGATATAAAGTCCACGAAGAGTTTCCACTTCATCCGGCGTGAGTCCAGTGAATATATTCTCAAGGAAGAAATATAGGACGAACAGGACGGCAAATATTACAGCATCTATCCATACGAATACCCTTGTTGTCAGTCCGATAATCTCTGCCACTTTTTCCTCGTCGCCTTCGGCTCTGTACTTGGCCACAAAACGCGTTACGGATGTATTCAATCCAAAGTCAAGCAAGAAATAGGATACGAAAGCAATAACAAGGGAATAAAGGCCGTAGTCTGCTGTACCAATTTTATTGATCATCCATGGGGTATACACGAATGATATGACTATATTGATAAATATAGCCACATAAGAAATAATAGCACCTTTTGTAATATTACTACTTGCCATTTAGATAATCTTATTACGAGGAATGACCCCGAAATATCTAACAAGAAATAAATCTATTTGGAAAATTAAAGATTTAATCATTTTAATCCCAAAAGGCAATATCCTATCCGGCGATACAAACTGTAACCCTTCGGGTTGAATTGGTGCCGCATTGTTCGAAAACTCAAAATCATTATCTTCGTCTATAGGTTGCTCAGAAAAATACTTACTAAAGCTCGAATCGAATTTTTTACTATGGAGCCCAGATCCATCATTTCCATGGTTCCTCACCTTTGAAATCGTAGGCATTATGCTATATTTATCCTCAAGAGCTTCATAAACATTGACTAGAGCATCTCCATTAAACCTATGAAGCTTCAACATAGCCATGATGCTCCTTATACTCCCCGGCGATTTTTCTTTCAGTTTGGTATATAGCTCATTATCACGCAAAACTTGTTTGAGGTAATCGAACGAACGATACTTAACAGGTCTTTGCTTATTTACCCAAAATCCAACCCCCCATGCTACATAATCATTTGCCAAATAGTAGTTGCCGCTGAATGAATCAGGAATAACAACTCTCCTATTATAACCACAAACACAGTAGACTCTATCATCATTCTTAAACTTATTTAGAGCTTTGTTTATAAATACTAGAAAATTCTTTGAGAACTCATTATCATCTTCTGTAACAATAAAACAATCAGACACTTTCATAACTTCCTGAAGCAATAGCGCTCCGTTGCTTCCAGCATGCCCTATTCCCAAATTGTGATCACGACGACGTACATTGAGGGTCTTAAAACCATGATTGATTTCTTTCTCTGCAAGATAATCATCGATTCTCTTCCAACCTTCAACATAATTGTTCGAAGGCGGAAAATCAAGTCCAACATATACATCTGTTTTATCTGCTCCCGTGCAGTGCTCAAGAGAATCAAGACACCGCTTAAAATGTTCAAAACGGTTTAAAGTTGGTATATAAACCGGGGCATAAGTTATCGACTCGATCACTCTATTAACCTTATTTCTGAACGACCATATAATATCTGTTGTTCACTATATTAACTGAATCATATTACTCTCACAGACAAAACTACTCCCCATCTTGGATTTGGCGAGCCTTCAACAAATCATCTACGCAGTCGATCTCCGTCCACTTGTAATCATGAATATCATTGTAATACAACTCGAAATTCTTATCAAAGACCATTTGAACTAAGGCGTCTTCAAAAAATAGATTGTATAAACCGTCATCTACCATTATTTCTATTTGCTCCAATAAGAATCGTGATGATACTGCATCTAGTTTTGTAACGCCCACATAATTTCCCACATAAAATGATAAATTCTTACTCATAACACACACTCTATCTCCCTGGACCTGAACATTATACTTGCTCTGGTCTTGATGAGTAGTGTCCAACAAAACGTAAGGTTTGTCTGTATGAGCACATATTACATCACGAAGTAACTCCCGGCTTACTACAAGATCACCATTTATAATCGTAACATTCTCACGCTGCAAAAAATCTTTGGCAAACCATAGGGACCCAATCGAACTAGTAACGGCAAAAAATGGATTATGCACAAATATTACGTTCTCATCTTCTAATTCTTTCTGAATATGTCTGTACATAAAGCCGACAACAACAATAATCTCAGCATCTTCATCACATCTACGTAAAGTACGAACCATGCGTTGAAGGACTGTCGTGTTTACATCCAACTTATAGAGAGTTTTAGGACGGGTTAGTGTTAGTGGTTGAAGATGCTTTCCCTGCCCGGCCACTAGAATAATGTATGTCATAACAGATGCATATTAATCATTATATAATGGAATAGCCTTATTACTATACTCCTTCGCGTAATAATACCATTGTTGTTTTAAGTAACCTATCACTTGGCCTTGTGACTCCTTATACATTGTCCAATGCATATAGAAGAATCCCGTTATCCCGATATATGCATAAAAATGACGTTGTTCTTTCTTTGATGGCTTTCTTCCAAAGTAGGTAAATAGGATTCGATTGACATCTTCCAAAGAATGATTTCCTCCGCAGACATATGAGCCAATATCAAAACCCGGGTCCCCAAATCCAGCGTACTCCCAATCTATCAAATAAATATCTCTATTGTTAATTAGGAAATTTTCATCCCGACAGTCGCCGTGAGTTAAGCATTTCCTAATACCATCCGTCTTTGCCAATTCATATAATCGATATATTCTCTCTTTAATTTGATCAAATTCAGGGAAATCCTTAAAATTTGTGCCATAATACTCCGGTGGTGTTATATCTCGAATAGATTCCCATTTTTCCTTAATCTCAAACTCCCATCTTACCTTGGGACGAATGGCATGCAACTTTCTAAGTTGAATAATACCCCTCACCATATCATTCACATCATGATAATTAAAAGGACGTGTTTCAATAAAACGGGAAATACGCCATCCATAGCGGACACTCATAGCCACAAGAGAAGTATCTACACCTGCGTCTTCAATTTGTTTCTGAATAATTGACTCACGACCACGATCTATTAAAACACTGGAACCTAAGCCGGGATATCGATACACATACTTCCCACCGTTATACTTAAACGATAGGACAGAATTGGAGAGGCCTTTTTGCAACGGCTCTAACTCATATATTTGTGACTTTTCGCAATTGAAAACATCACATATGCTGTCCATAATAAAATCCAAATCCGCAGGGTGGAGAACACCCCCTGTTGTTTGCAAAGTACTCATTTTAAAGCATTAAATCCCCTCTATTAACTTTATCAGCAAGGATATAACCCTCAAACAAATCCAAATCCTCTTTCGTGGTAATCTTAATATTTGTTTGGTTCCCCTTTGAAAAAAAGATGGGAATCCCAAGCGCTGTCATAAGCGCCGTAGTATGCGCTTCTATTCTCTCCATAAGTTTTTTGTTAATTACTTCTTCATAGATAGATAAAATAACCTTATAAAGAAAACTCTGGGGGGCGGACAACACTTTTATAGTATCTCGGTTAATATTATAATTAGCGCAATCGCCATCATTTGAACCATAAAGGAGATATGCCGGCGACGCACTCATAGCATTGCCTTTTTCTTTACAAACGCGAATATTGTCTGAAATTATCTCTTCTGTCACAAAAGGGGATGCGGCCCAATGAATCATAACAACATCATCCGGCTTCGCAATATCCCGAAGGCCCTCGACACCCTTAATGATTGAATCCTCATATTCAGCACCACCATTAACAATCTTAATAACTTTCGTGAAATGATACTCGTTTGTGATTCTCCATAATTCACTCTGGAAACCATCAACGCATACCAACTCAATTGCATCTATCTCTGGGTGATCCTGAAACTTCTGCAAAGTATAAGCAATGATGGGCTTTCCTAGAACAAGCACAAACTGTTTTGGAATTCCCGCTCCCAAACGGTTGCCGACACCTCCGGCTAAAAGGATTAATATATTCATTCCTAGAGATAATTAAAAACAAGAGACTATCATAGATAATAAGTATAGGGCCTTTCAGGATCAATGATTAGACCCGCATGCCATGTCCCCCTTTGTTCAATAGGAGGAAACTGCCTATAATCGCCGAAAGTCGCCGTCAGAAATGCATCAAATCCACAAGGGATACTAATTTCAATTTTTTCAAATCTAGTCTTAATAGTTGAAGCAAACCAGGCTTTATTGAGAGGGGCATTATACCTATTCCCTGGTAAAACTACGACTTTCATGCAGTAGTAATCCGACTCTCGTTGATTATCTTTCATGGCAATTCTTTGTACAGTCTCCCATTCTCGCCTCGGATCATCAGTCATATTATCTTTCCAAGTTGCAAAATGCTCTGGGGTCATAATATTAGTATCATTACGCTTCAGATACTGAGAACAGCGCTTTGCGTGAATTAATATCTCACTAATATCACTTTCGTTCGTCTCGGGAATGCAATTATCTAGAGGGAATATATCTAAAATCAGACCGTGGGACATTCCCGAATGAGCATAGAAAGGCAACATTCGCGTTGTCATTTGATTCGAAAGCCTTGCCATCGTTCTATAATACCCTGGCTCAGTATTGGGTGTTTGTAAGAAAAAAGGATCAGAAAGTTCGTGGGAAGCCACTTCAATGAACTTTTCGTAATCGTCTCGTGGCATACAAACATCCATATCGTCATCCCAAGGGATAAAACCATTATGGCGAATTGCGCCTAATAAAGTACCGGCATATGCATAATATTTCAGACCATATTTGTCACATATCTGAGCAAACTCTAGATAAATGTCCATATTTACAGCCCAGATCTTTTTCATTTTTCTTGTAACAAGGTATTCGCACCTAACTTCTTCACAGAAATAATCCTGGCCAAGAATAGATACCATGTCCCTTCTTGTTGGTAAAAACAGATCGTTCATCTTTGTTAAAGTTAATTGATACTGAGAAATACAAGCATACATCCCTGAAAAAGAGACACTATAGGCTCCGCTGAGCGAAAATTGTCGATTTCATTTTTTCTATCATAGGACGGGCTAACACTCTCCATCCTAATTGATTGAGTTTGGATGTCGAAAAGACCGACTTCTTAACAACATTAAACCCCCGTATCTCATCCGTACATGGAGATTCCATAATAACTTTCTTTTCGCCAATAGTAGCGACCATTTCAGCCAAATCCTTTATACTTATATTTGAAGAATCATCGGCTATATTGTATGCTTGACAGCTATCTCCTTTTAATAGGATGTAAAGAATAGCAGAAACACAGTCTACAACATAGCACCATGAGCGGAACTGTTCTCCGGAACTCTTCATAATAATATCCTCACCACGAAGTACATTGCGGATAAACTGAGCAAAAACTCTATTGTCAGATTCTGTAAAAAATGGGCCATAAATATGACAAGGTCTTGCTATCACCACATCTACACCATACTCTGCGGCATAAGACACACATAATGTTTCTGAGGTACGTTTTGAAGAAGGGTAACATGAACGTGGGTAAAGAATATCCACGAAACCACTGTATTCTTCGGAAAACACGCGTCCATCTCCTTCTCCATACACTTCTCCAGAAGACACATAAAGAAATCGTTTTAAGCCATGCTTAAGTCCATAATCAATTAAATTAGCAACCCCGTAAATATTAGCTTTAATAACTTCTACTGGGCGCATTGAATACTCATTGGGATTGGCGCCACTAGCGGCATGTATGATATAATCAAAACTCTCTTCAGACTCCAATGCCCGTCGGACATCATAGTTTATAAAATGGAAGTCCTTATCAAAATAATAATCAAAGAAACGCCCCTTGACTCGTTCCTCATTACGGCCAGATGCATAAACATAATAATCTCGATTCGGATTAACCATCAAAGCATCTACAAGACATCCACCTATCAGTCCAGTAGCCCCCGTAACAAGAATCTTTCTACCAGATAATTGATTCCATGGTAAATCCAGTCTTGAAAGACTCTTGAGATCATCTTTATACGTATTCATTTCAACCAAGTGTCTTTCGAAGAATGTAATAAAGCTTTAAAAAGCTCAATATCTTCTGGGCAAGTCAATTTTAAGCCATTCTGCTCAGAACCCCTGACAAGGTGCTGTTCTTTAATACCTAAGGCACCAAACAATGTACACGATGCTACGGTGTTTGCGATACCTTTCTCTTTAGCTTGGCGATGTCCTTCAAGCAAAGTTCCTAAATGATAAGTATGAGGCGTCTGTGTTCTTATAAGTCTTTCACGAGGTATATTAATCTCATGGACAGTATCATCAACTTGCTCCATAATAGCTTCTTTACAAGTTAAACCTGTTACTGCATAACCAAATCTCTTGCAAGTTTCGATATTGTTTGATATTATTTCCTTAGACACTAATGGCCTAACGCCATCTTGCACAAGAATAATATCATTATCCGAGCATCCGCATTTTTTTAATCCTGAAAGACCATTGAAAATTGACTCCTGATTGCTGTTTCCACCATCAAATATCCATTTCAGTTTAGAGATATTATATTGATTTGCATAACTCTGTAAATAGACTTCCCATCCTTTTAAGCAAACGACACAGATAGCATCTATTTCTGGATGATTTTGGAATGCTTCAAGTGTGAAAATAATAATTGGCTTATTGTCGATTGTCATAAATTGCTTTGGGATATCCTGTCCCATACGGTTTCCCGTTCCTCCAGCAGTCAATAAAGCAATATTCATATCTTCTCTGTATTATTTGGTTTTTACGAAACAAGCACTATAGATAATCAGAATAAGGTCTATCTGGATCCCAAATCACATTTGAATGCCAACCAGTACGTTCCTCAACGGGAGGTAATTGCATATAATCACCATACTGGGTTGATAGACGTTTATCAATTTCCCGAGGCATTGGAATATCAATACTCTCAAATGAATGCATAATGGTTTTTTCAAACCATTTCGCCTCCCAGATTTGAGCTTTAGATTGAATCCTCGTGATAGTACAATTAGCCACTAACCCACTTCCTCGATTAGCTGGATTAGATGCTATGCGTTGTATCTCATCATATTCTACGCTTGGATCATCTGTCCAATACTTATGATAATTATCCAATTGTCTCTCATCTAGTTGATTAACTGAATTACGCTTCATATAAGAAGAACACCGCATAATGCAATCATTAATACGTTTCTTGTCGTATTCGAAAGAGTCTAAACAGATCTCATCTAAAGGGAAAATATCGATATGAATCCCATGATTAAAACCGGCTTTCAGGAAAACCTTTGGAACACATGTAGTATTACTATTACGAAGTTTTGCAAATGAATAGCCATAGTTAGGATCCGTATGGGGATTTTGAAGAAAATACTGATCATGAAACTCATTCACTCCTACCTTCATCAAACAATCATAATCCACGCGCGGCATAATTAAATCCATATCATCATCCCAAGGAATAAAGCCATTATGGCGAACGGCACCTAATAACGTTCCTCCATCACCCCAATACTTTAGATGATGCTTTTTACACACTTCTGCAAACTTAAGATAAAGATCAATTTCTATTCCCCAAATCTTTTTTCGCTCCTTAGAGACAACAAAACCCGACCTAATCTCGTCATCGAAAAACGAAGCAGGTAATATTCTTTGTTCGATTATTCTTTCGCATTCAGTCAGTCCCATATCGCACATTTATTGTATTGTACCCTTACTGAAAGAAACTGTTAAAAACGATCTATATACACAAGTCAATAAACAAAGGATTGCGGATTACGCCAAATAATACTGCATAAAGAAAGACGATTCGGATGCATCTTCGATAAATGAGAATCCATAGTGGAGATACGCTCTTTGCGCAATAATATTGTCCTTTTTCACCTCTAATCGCAGATAAATATAACCTTTTCTTTTGACATAGTCCTCAACTAGTCTCATCATAGAAGAGAAAACCTTAAAACCACGATACTCACTACTTACATATACATGAGGAATATAAGAAACTTTCCCTTCGCAACGATTAGCATAAAAAGCAATCATGCCTACTAAATCCATCCTCTCATCCCTACAAGTACTGAATAGGGCTAAAGTCGACCATTTCTCTGCAAGTGTTGTTAACCGATTCTTATCTCTTAAGTCAAAAAAGAACTCATCGGCTTGCTTCTGAAGAAAAGATTTCAATTCTGTCAAAGACAATCGTTCTATCAAGAAAACCATAATTAAAACTTAACCTTGATACGAACGTATTTATCCATATCCCGAATGATTCTATTCATCTGCTCTAGATTGTCGTATTTGACAATTAATTCCCCCACACAATCTTGAGCATCGCGATACTTGTGAATATAATCTCCTATTTTCGTATCTGTAATGAAATCAACAAAATGGTATTTAATAAATGATTCCTCGTACTCTATGCCATCATATTTGCCAGATTCATTAGAATGAGCCATATAATTTGACCAAAAGCCTTTCACAGGGGCCATCTTTAAGTCGGAACAATCCTCTCCTAATGCTGCTTTTATAACATATGGGACCATATCAACACCGGTTGCCAAAGCTGTAACCTGAGGTATAAGGCTTCCACCGCTACGAGCACCCAATTCCAGAATATATACCTTGCCATCCTCACCATAAATAGCCTCGACATTGTATGCATTGCTTTTCATACCAAGGGATGTGATAAGGCGCTGAAGATCCTCTGCCAACGTTTCAATGACATCTTGTGGCATGACCGTGGGCCAACACTCTCCGAGTGGAGCAAAGTCTTTATCCACCTTGGAACTGTAAAACTCATTTCCTAAACAATGGAATACTAACTTGCCATCCACCGAGAAGGCATCTCCGGATATCTGAGGGCCTTTCTTGACAATAAACTCTTCAATAAGAACTATCTTATCACGTGAATAAGAAAGAGCATCTTCAAAGAAAACCTTCAACTGTGTCTTGTCCGTCAATTTGTTTATGCCTTTACTTCCAGATGAATCCACGGGCTTTACCATCACAGGGAGGTGAAAACTATCTATATCTGCATACGCATCTTCAAAACGCGTATAACTGTTTGCTTTGGGGACGTTAAAACCATGCTCAGCAAGATATTTGCGGAAAAGATGCTTTTTACTCAAAACTTCTACCGACTTATAGGGGCTGGTCGGCAAACCAAGTTTCTCGCATACATAGGCTGCTGTAGGAGCGGCAGGGTCTGAAGCATATGCAACCACACCATCCACCTTCAGATCACGGGCCAATGCCAAGACGGCTTCCTTGTCTGTAGTACTAACATTATGATACTCATGAGCAAACT
>JAEEGL016053527.1_pt1 | contig 31831 bp, 19 predicted proteins | sample 9134231 | NCBI WGS metagenome assembly JAEEGL01 (sample SAMN16246548, study PRJNA631951) | gut metagenome | biome: gut microbiome; feature: rumen; material: fiber-attached | host: Bos | place: Iran: Karaj | collected 2018-10 | reverse complement strand
TCCGTAAGGATATGCATCTCTTAAATCTTTTTTGGAAAGGAAAGGGAGCTTGCCAAGGTCATCCACTGACTGGATATCCTCGGGCTTAACGCCTTTTTCCTCCATTTTTTTACGATAGTAGGGAACATTATCCCATACATGTTGAACCTGCTTTTTAAGCTTTTCTGTCTGAATGCTTCTAAGCTCCTCTACAGGTGCACATTCAATTTCTTTTTGGTAATACCTTTCCATGTGGCTCCTCCCATTTATTCATATAGCGTTTATTTAATTAGCGAAGTTTTTTCCAAGCTCGAAAGCCTTCTTGTTCATCTCAAGGAATTTGGTAGGAACATTGGCTTCAAGTGACTTCATCCATTCTTCCTCGGGAAGATCGAAGTAGTGAGAGAGTCTTCCGAGAAGGACGATATTAACAGCCTTGGCTGAGCCGGCTTCTTCTGCCAGTGAGAGGCAGTCAAGAGCATCAACCTTTGCGCCTGTTGCTTTTAATTTGGATACAAGGTCCTCGGGATACTCAGCGGCGCCGGTAATGACAGGCATAGGATCAATCTGCTGAGTATTTGTAACAATCTGTCCATCCTTTTTAAGGAATGGAAGCCATCTTGCAGCTTCGAGAATCTCGAAGGAAACAATGTAATCGGCTTCGCCCTTGTCTATAACAGGAGAGTACACCTTGTCGCCGTATCTTACATAGGTAACAACGCTGCCACCTCTCTGGGACATTCCGTGGACCTCTGAGACTTTTACGTCATAGCCCTGGGACATGAGAAGGTGTCCGAGAAGCTTACTTGCAAGAAGTGAACCCTGTCCGCCGACACCTACAATCATAATATTCTTAGTTTCCATCTTCAGGCCTCCTTTCCGGGTGCTTCAAAGGCACCTACGCCGCACATCTGTGAGCAGACGTTGCAGCCAACGCAAAGAGTTGTGTCGATGGTTGCTTTGCCATTTTTCATGGAAATAGCGGGACAACCGATTCTCATACAGCTCTTGCAGCCAACACATTTATCTGTATTGACCTTGAGAGGCGGATTGTGCTTGACGTATTTAAGAAGTGCGCAGGGGCGTCTTGAGATGATAACTGAAGGTGCCTCAACTGCAAGTTCTTCCTTAAGAACTTCATCACACTGCTTGAGATTATAAGGATCAACAACTCGAACTCTTTCAAAGCCCATAGCTTTGCAAAGAGCCTCCAGATCGATCTTGCCGGCAGGGTCGCCCTTGATATTGTAGCCGGTGGTAGGATTCTGCTGATGACCTGTCATGCCGGTGATTGAATTATCAACTATAACTACAGTTGAATTGGACTGGTTATAGGCTATGTTGGCAAGACCTGTCATACCTGAGTGCATGAAGGTTGAATCCCCGATGACAGCAACGGTCTTTTTCTCACTCTCAGCTCCGCGTACTTTGTTGAAACCGTGAAGTGCTCCGATGGATGCACCCATGCAGAGAGTCATTTCAATTGCACCAAGGGGAGGAACGGCGCCAAGTGTATAACATCCGATATCTCCAAGTACAGTGCAGTTATTTTTCTTGAGAGTATAGAACAGTCCTCTGTGAGGGCAGCCTGCGCACATTACTGGAGGACGTCCGGGAATCTGCTCATCAATAGCAAAGCTGTCAGGCACTTCTTTGTCAAAAGCCTTGGCAAGAAGAGTCTGAGAGAACTCATCAACAAGGGGCAGTTTGTCCTTGCCGGATACCTTAAGGCCAAGAGCCTTAACGTGATTCTCGATAATTGGATCAAGCTCTTCAACAACTACAAGCTCATCAACCTTGGATGCAAAATCCTTAATAAGCTTCTCGGGAAGAGGATTGACCATACCCAGCTTAAGAACGGAAACAGTGTCTCCGAATACTTCCTTAACATACTGATATGAAGTAGAAGAAGTGATGATACCGAGCTTAGTGTCTCCCATTTCTACACGGTTGACGGGAGAGGTCTCTGCATAAGCTATAAGATCAAGAGTTCTCTGCTCAACGATAGGATGACGCTTCTTGGCATTGCCGGGCATCATAACATATTTGGCAATATTCTTCTCGTAGGGCTTGTCGGGAACGGTGCGATCTCCGCAAGATACGAGAGACTGGGAATGTGCTACTCTGGTGCACATTTTAAGAAGTACAGGAGTGTCAAACTGCTCGGATATTTCATAGGCGAGCTTGGCAAATTCAAGAGCTTCTGCGGAATCTGAAGGCTCAAGCATAGGAACCTTGGCAGCGATTGCGTGGTGACGGGAATCCTGCTCATTCTGTGAAGAATGCATGCCGGCATCATCAGCGACAACGATTACAAGTCCTGCGTTAACTCCTGTATAAGACATTGTGTAAAGAGGATCTGCGGCAACGTTGAGACCAACGTGTTTCTGTGCGCAAAAAGCTCTTCTGCCAGCAAGAGATGCGCCAAAAGCAGATTCCATGGCAACCTTTTCATTAGGTGCCCATTCACAGTAGATTTCATCATATTTGGCAGCTTCTTCGGTAACCTCTGTACTTGGGGTTCCGGGATAACTGGAAATAAAGCATACACCGGCTTCGTAGAGACCGCGGGCAACAGCCTTGTTTCCAAGCATGAGCTGCTTGTTTGAATTGTTTTCCATCAATAACCTCCTACCAATATATATAGCCGTAGGGATCAGCTTTATGATGATTTAAAGCGATAAAGCGGCTACTATTTAGAATAATGTAAAAAGTGCATAAAATCAAGTGCTTTTGCAATTGACCGTTTGACCTTTTTTACAAAAGCTAGTATACTTTACTTTAGCACTTTTGTGTGCTAAAGGAGGTTAACAACAAATGCCAATTACAGACTTACTCGAGCGTAATAGCAAATTGTATGGGGATGAAGTTGCTCTTGTGGAGATCAATCCTGAGATCCGTGAAGAGCAGAGGGTTACCTGGAAGGAATATGAGCTGATACAGCCAACTTCCACAGCTTATTACAGAAGACAGATTACCTGGTCGGTTTTCGATGAGAAGGCCAATCGAGTAGCCAATATGCTTATTGAAAGAGGAATCAAGAAGGGACAGAAATGTGCGATCCTTCTTATGAATTGCCTAGAATGGCTTCCTATCTATTTCGGAATTCTTAAGTCCGGAGCCATTGCAGTTCCGCTTAACTTCAGATTTACGGCTGACGAAATTGATTATTGTCTTAAAGCTTCCGATTCCGACGTTTTATTCTACGGACCTGAGTTCATTGGTCGAATCGAGGATATAGCTGAGAAGATCAAGAAGGAAACTCTTATTTTCTTTGTTGGAGATCAGTGTCCTTCTTACGCAGATGACTATTACAGACAGGTTTCCAACAGCTCATCTGTAGCTCCAAGAGTTCTTATTGAGGACAAGGATGAAGCCGCAATTTATTTCTCATCAGGAACAACAGGCTTCCCTAAGGCTATTTTGCACATTCATACAGCTCTTATGCAGTCAGCCAAGATGGAGGCTATGCACCATGAGACAACACATGAGGACAATTTCCTCTGCATACCGCCGCTGTATCACACCGGAGCCAAGATGCACTGGTTCGGTTCACTGTACACAGGTAGCAGAGCGGTCCTTCTTAAGGGCAATTCACCCGAGTCCATATTCAGAGCCGTTTCTGAGGAAGAGTGCACTATAGTATGGCTCCTGGTTCCGTGGGCACAGGACATACTTGCTGCTTTGGATAGTGGCAAGCTTAATCTTGAGGATTATCATCTAAGCCAGTGGCGTCTTATGCACATCGGAGCTCAGCCTATTCCGCCGAGCCTTATAAGAAGATGGCTTGAGTACTTCCCTCATCACAAATATGACACCAACTACGGTTTGTCAGAATCCACAGGCCCCGGTTGTGTTCACCTCGGAATGGAGAATGTACGCAAAGTCGGTGCTATCGGCGTTCCGGGATATGGTTGGAAGACCAAGATCGTTGATGAAGATGGTAATATCGTTAAGCAGGGTGAGATCGGAGAGCTCTGTGTCAAGGGACCGGGCGTCATGGTTGAATATTACAAGAACCCTGAGGCAACAGCAGAGATCCTTAAGGATGGATGGCTCTTTACCGGTGATATGGCAAGACAGGATGAGGAAGGCTTCATTTTCCTTGTTGACCGTAAAAAGGATGTTATCATCTCAGGTGGTGAGAATCTGTATCCTGTTCAGATTGAGAGCTTCCTTGCCAAGAATGACAAGATTCACGATGCCGCTGTTATCGGACTTCAGGATGCGCGTCTTGGAGAAATAGCAGCAGCCATTATACAGGTTAAAGAGGGCATGACGCTTACAGAAGAGGAAGTTGAGCACTTCTGTGTTGACCTTCCAAGATACAAGAGACCCAAGAAGATCATTTTTGCAAATGTAATAAGGAATGCAACAGGTAAGATCGATAAGCCCAAGCTTCGTGAGATATATTGCGGAGAAAAGATTGTAGAGAAACAGAATCAGTCATGATTAACTGCAAGCAGTGTGGCGGGAACATTAACACAGTTCCCGCCATTTGTGTTATACTAAAAAAAGATATACTTAATAACGTGATGACAAGGAAGCTTTTATGGGGGATAAGGGAGAGAAGAAATTCATTTTAAATAAGATTACGGTTGAATGTCTTTTGATAGCTCTGATGGGTGTGTTTATTAATGTCGCTGGCATGGAGCTTAACTACAGCTACAATCTTCCGCTTTTTTTTAATACCATAGGTACCATTGTCGTTGCTCGCGAATGCGGATTGTTCTATAGTATTCTTACGGCGCTGATCTCCAATCTGGTAACCGGTGCTTTCGATGATTATTCACTATATTTTGCAATAGTCAATGTTCTTGTTGCTATTATCACCTCTATGTTCTATTACAGACGAAGGGATAAGGCAAAAGTAGGTAAACTACATTATTATCTCGTATTGTCGGTTACCACGGGAACAGTTGGAGTGTTTATTGAATGGGCACTTACAGGTTATCCTGTTCATCCAACTGTTGAATCTATGACAGACTATTTCTCTAAGATTATGGGAATGGAAGGGCTTGTACCATTTCTGATTGCCGGTAATATCTTCAGCTTTATCGACAAATTCTTTTCTCTTATGATCGCGGTTCTGATTTTCAAACTTATTCCCAAGAATCTGTCTAATGAGATCTGGCGTAATCATATGGGACTTGATCTGGAAACTGACATTTGGGATATGTCCAGCAGGAAAAAAGTAAGATCAAGGCTCTTATGGCTTCTTGCCATTATAGCTCTTGTGCTTACAGTCGCAATATCATGGATAAGTGTGTCCTTATATACCATCAGATCAAGGGAGAATATTAAAAATGTAGCCATTGGTGCTGCTAAACTTGTAGCCAGGGCGGTTCCGGCCGAAGAGGTAGATCGCTATATAAACGGCAACTTTGATCTTAGCAGTGCACCTCGAGATTACAAAGACGCCTTTGATACAATGCAGGCGATAATGGATAATACCCCAAATGCCGTATATGTTTTTGTTTATCGTATTGAGGAAGATGGGTGCTATATTGTATTTGATACAGATCCTTCTTTCATATCTGCCGGCAAGACAGGTGAGTATTTGCCTGTGGATGATGTTCTGAAGGATAAAATGGATCAGTTGGTCAGAGGTGAAAGTGTTAGTGTTATTGAGAACAAGGACAGCTATGTTCTTACGGCCTATGAGCCTGTTTATGACTGCCATGGCAACTGTGTAGCTTATGCCGGAGTAGATATCAGTATGCTTGGAATTCTTGAGTATTCCAGAGAATTCTTATTAAGGATCTGTTTGATCTCTTCAAGCTTTTTGATACTGGCTATAGCTTATGGTCTGTGGATGGCTTCAGGATATCACAGAATCATCGACAAGCATTATGAAATGGTTGTGGCAGCCAAGGAAGAAGCTGACAGAGCTAATACTGCCAAATCCAGATTCCTTGCAAACATGTCCCATGAGATCAGAACGCCTATTAATACGATCCTCGGAATGGATGAAATGATTCTCAGAGAAGATACAGAAGGTGTTCCTGTCAAATATTCCGAGTCTGTTATCGGATATGCCCATGATATCAAAAATGCATCCTTGCATCTGCTTGGCCTTATAAATGATGTACTCGATGTGTCCAAGATAGAATCAGGTAAGACGACACTGCTGGAGGAGAACTACGATACCCGTGACTTCCTCTTATCAATAATCAAGATGTTTGGTGTAAGAACCAAGGAAAAGGATCTGTTATTTGAAACGGACATTGATCCACAGATTCCTTCAGAGCTCAAAGGTGATGGCAGCAAGATAAAGCATGTGCTAATCAATCTGCTATCAAATGCCATAAAATACACCAACTCCGGCAAGATCAAACTGACTGTATCTCTTGTCGACAGGGGAGAGAACAAATGTAAGGTATATTATTCCGTAGAAGATACCGGAGTCGGAATAGAAAAAGATAAGCTTGATAAGATATTTGAAGCCTTTGAGAGGCTTGATGAAGACCGAAATTCATCCATTCAGGGCACAGGCCTTGGTCTTCACATTTCACATCAGTTCTGTCACCTGCTTGGTGGTGAGCTCTTAGTTGAAAGTGAGATCGGAGAAGGATCAAGATTTTACTTCGTTCTTGAACAGGCGATAGTTGACAATACTCCAATAGGAACAATAAAGGACTGTGTCAACAAGGAAAGGGAAGAGTATTATCCTGCATTCTTTGCGCCTGAAGGAAGAGTTCTGGTTGTAGATGACAACGATATGAACCTGAAAGTTATTGAAGGACTTCTTAAAAAGACGGGACTTAAGCTCACCCTGGTCCAGAGCGGTAAAGAATGCCTCAGCAAGCTGGGGAACAGTGCCTATAACTTGATTATTCTGGATCATATGATGCCCGGAATGGACGGAATCGAGACACTTAAGAAGATACGGGAAAAAAATATCCAGATTCCTGTAATAGCCCTTACAGCCAACGTAATGAACGGAGGAGCTTCTTTCTACAAAGAAGCTGGTTTCGATGACTATTTATCCAAACCTGTTGAAGGAAAAACTCTTGAGGAAACTATCCTCAAATATCTGCCGGTGGGACTACTCAAGAATTTTGATGACTATGAACATCCCACAGATGAGGCTTTTGATCAGCAGGATGATGAGGAAAACAAGGAAGTTGTTGAGGCCCTTCGAAACATTGATGGAATCAAGCTTAATGATGGCATAAAATATTGCGGCAACCTGGATGCTTACCTTAAATTCCTCCATTCCTTCGAACTTGGAATAGATGATAAAGCTGCGGAGATTGAAAATTCTTATAAAAATGGCGATTATGAGTTCTGTACCATAAAGGTTCATGCGCTAAAGAGTACAGCGAGGATTATCGGCGCAACTCATTTGTCTTATCTTGCGGAACAGCTGGAGAAGGCAGGCAGAGGAGATGATATTCAGTTCTTTGACGATCATATAGCTGAGCTTCTTGAGATGTACAGGGAATACAAAGAAAAGCTTAAGACAGTTCCTGAGAAGAAAAAAGTCGAGAAGAAGCCGCTGATATCCCAGGAAGAACTGGAAGGAGCCTATGAAGCCTTAAAAGATTTTGCTCCCAAAATGGATTATGATGCGGTTGAGATGATTCTTGAGGATATTAAGCTCTATAAGCTTCCGGATGAAGATAATGAATTCTTTGAAAAGCTTGAAAAGCTTCTTAAGAATCTGGACTGGGATGAAATAGAAAAAATACTTATGGAAAAATAATCCAAAAAAACAGCTTGCAGTCTAAATCATGGCTGCAAGCTGTTCTTTGCTTATTTAAATGCAAGCTGAGCGAAATTGTAGAATCCAAGGTACCAGATCCTGAAATCATGCTGACCTGCCAATTCCTGCCACATATAATTCTTTCCATCAACAAATTGATCACAGACAGCGGGGAGAGTCTTTGCCGCAGCTGAAGCTGCCTGGTAAGCAATTCTGTCCTGAAGTCCGCAGATATTGTAGAAGTATTTGATCGGATACTGATTATCCTTGAGAATTCCGGCGGTCTTGGAAGCGGGATTACTTGTGGGAGCAGCGGAGAAAGCACCAAAATATGCAAAGAGGTCTACACATTCTCCGATACCGATATTGATGGTCTGCATACCACCCATGGATAAGCCGGCCATTGCGCGATGTTCCCTGCTGGTAGTCATGTCATAGCCATTCTCATCATAATCCGCGTAAGTGCTGTAATGTGATTCAATATAGGGAATCAGATCGTTACGAAGCTCCTGGCCAAACAGGTAGAAGGCATCAACGCCGTTACCTTCAGTGCTCTCAAGATCGCAGGCTCTTCCGTTGGGAGTAACTATAATGAAGCCTTCGATATCGCCGTAGTAAGCAAGATTATCCATGATAGCTTTGACCCTTGAGGTGTTCTTGTTCATTCCCCATTCATCCTCATTGCCTCCTATACCATGCATGAGATAGAGAACGTTGTATTTTTTGTCTTCGCTGTAACCGTAAGGAAGGTAAACATTGGCTTCTTTGGTGATCTCGTGTCCATCTCCGGCATAATCGTGTGCAGGATAGGTGATTCGTTCGATAACGCCGCCTTCATCTGTGCGAAGGGCAGTGTATTTGGGATGAACCATTTCTCCGATTTCAGCAGTGGCTTCTCTTTCTTCTGCAGTGCCATCAACAGATGCGTCTGTAGATGCGGCCTCTGTGGCTTCTTCCGTATATGAGGTCTCCTGGTTGATTGCCTCTTGGATCCCGTCGGGAACTGTTTCTTCACTCGCATCTGCTACAGCTTCTGAAACAGCCTCGGAACTTGTATCTACTACTTCCTGTGTTGTGGTGGATGCTCCTTCGTTATCAACTAGCGAAGTAGGAAAAGAGCTTGAACAACCTGTCATTAATGTTGCCATTATCATTACCCCCATGAGTATTTTCTTTTTCATAATTACTATACCTCCAAGTTATTTCCCCAAAATAAAAGGGTAAGAATTCATCTTACCCTTTTAACATAATAGTATTATGACTTGTATTGTGCTTATCACATATTATCCAAAATCAGTCAAAATTTGCGATAAACGCTGCGAACTTTGATGTTTTCAGCCTTGCCTCCAAGGATCTTAACTGTTTTGGATTCGCCGTTAAGGTCAAAATAGTTATCGGAGAGTAGCAGGTCATCATTGTCATTCATGATCTCGACGCTCTTAGCATAGGATGTCGAATTAACAGTTATCTCATCACCGTTTACTTCAAAGGTAAGCTCCGGGTCAACAAATTCGAAGTGTTTAGGAGGACAGAAGAGGACGGTTCCCTCAGAAAGGATTTCCTCTGTATCGTTATCCATAAGTGAATAGCTTACATAATTCTTGTGAATATCGATGTCTTCGAAGTTTTTCTCACAGACAAATTCTGACTTCAGAGCCTCAACTGTAAGGAGTGCGCTTTCATTTCGGATAATCTTGGAAGTATTGTCCCTAAGCTGCCAGATAGCTATAACGTCACGATCCTCCATTGTCTCATTACTTACGTAGAGTTTAATCGACTTAACAAGCTCATCTATCTCATCGTTAACGCTTACGCACTGATCAAGGAAGCCTCTTTCCTCACAGGAAATAAGAAGAGGGGCAAAAAATCTCTTTGCGTAGTACTGAAGCGCCTTCCATCTGCCATAGTAGTCAATGGAGGCCCAGGAAGCCACAGGCCAGCAATCATTCAGCTGCCAATAGACAGTACCCATGCAGCGTCCCCTGTTTCTTCTGAAGTGTTCAACGCCGTATTTGATGGCTTCTGCCTGAAGGAGCTGCGAATAATATACTACATCGCCAATACTTTCGGGATAGAGATAGGTCTGACTCATGTAGTTCATTATTTTGCCGTTAGCCGCATTGTTACGCTGATGCTTCTCCATTACATATGAGAAAATGTTCCTGTCCTTGGGCTTTGTAAAAGTCTCAATGGTCTTAAGTGAAGGGAAGGACTGGAATCCAAATTCTGAAAGATAACGGAAATGGAACTGCCTGTAGGCTGTAAAAGGCTGATTGCCGTGCCATACCTCCCAGTAATGGGCATCACCACGATTTTCATCATTGGGGTCATCAAAGCCGCCGCCTGAGGAAGGAGATGCACACCAATAGAAGGTCTCAGGATCAAGGTCCTTCAAGAGTTTCGGGAAAAGATACTCATACATCTTCACATAATCGGATTTAAGCGTATTTTTAGCTCCCCAGTGTTCCTGTCCAACAAAGAGCTCCATCTCGTTATTGCCGCACCACAGACCTAAGGATGCGTGATTTCGGATCCTTTTAACGTTCTGAATTATTTCTTCGGTGATATTGTTTTCAAATTCTTCAGTAAGTCTGTATACTGCGCAGGCAAACATAAGGTCCTGCCATACCACAAGGCCCAGCTCATCACATATATCAAAGAAATCATCCTCGGGATAATAACCGCCTCCCCAGACTCTTATACAGTTAAAATGTGAATCTGCGCAGTGCTTAAGAAGAGTTCTTGTTCGCTCCTTGTTGACTCTGGATAAAATGTTGTCCTGAGGGATATAGTCAGCTCCCATGGCAAAGATCTTGACGCCATTTACCTTGTGGGCAAATTCACTGCCGTATTGATCCTTATCTGTAGATATCTCCATTGTACGAAGACCAATGCGCTTAGTTACTGAATCAAGCACTTTTCCGGTGGAATCATCAGACAGGGTAACCTCCACAGTGTAAAGGGGCTGCTCGCCATATCCGTTGGGCCACCACAGAAGCGGAGATGTAATGTCATAAGATTCACTCAAAGGAATGTCCTTTACAAGAATTGTGCCATCAGGAGCTGTGACGGTATATTTTATTGTGCTTTTTTCTTCGGTATTGCCGGTAAAAATCTCTTCACAGGCAGATAATTTCAGAGTTACGATATTATTAAGCGGGTTATCCACTGCTGAGTGGTATTGTCTTATGTAAACGTCGGATAGTCTTGCTTTTTCCACACAGTCAAGATAAACACCCCTCTGAAGGCCGCAGTCAGCAAGCCTTGGACCCCAGTCCCAACCAAACATATAGTGTGCTTTTCGAAGATGTGGGAAGCCTCTGGTGCAGTCCTCGGTTCCAAGCAGGGGATCCTTTTTGAACTGCTCTTTAATATAATTCACGGGAGAATGGAAAACTACTTTGAGAGTATTTTTTTCTTTTAAGAGTTCCTTTACAGGAAACTCATAGGTTCTGTGCATGTTCATGACGTTTCCGAGAAGGGCGTCATTGAGATAGATATCTGCTACGGTATCAATCATCACGAATCTAAGGAAAATCTGAGAAAAATTCTCTGAACTTCCATAGATGTCAGAAGTAAAGTCAGTTACGTATTCGTAATCATACTTCATAAGCTCACGGGCCTTATCCTCATTATCACGATAATAAGGATCCTCCATGAGTCCATTGTCAATCAGATCCTGGAAAACAGAGCCCGGAACAGTAGCATCATAGAATTTGCTCTCATCGGTTCGTCTGAATTTCCAGTTGTCATGTAATAATAATTTAGTCATTTGTATACCTCATAGGTTATAATTATAAGAAAAAGGGCTTCTTTCTAATTCTACAGTAATTCTTTTTACTTTGGTATTGTAAAATAATTAACGATGGATTATTATATTTAAGTTGCATACAATTTATTTATGTAATAAATGATAGAGGTAATCTTAATGGAAAAATATAGTATCACCGGGATGAGTTGTGCAGCATGTCAGGCAAGGGTAGAGAAGGCCGTAAGCGCCGTTCCCGGAGTGACAACCTGCAGTGTAAGTCTCCTTACCAATTCCATGGGAGTTGAAGGAAATGCCAAAAAAGAGGATATCATCAAGGCTGTGGAAGATGCAGGTTACGGCGCATCTGTTTTTGCAGGTAGTATTACAGACGAGGAAGATATTCTCGCAGACAAGGAAACTCCGGTATTGAAAAGACGTCTCATTCTGTCTGTTGGATTTCTACTGGTTCTAATGTACTTTTCAATGGGGCATATGATGCTGGGACTGCCGCTTCCTTCATTTTTGGACGGAAATCATGTGGCTATGGGTATCATACAAATGATTCTTGCCCTCATAGTTATGTTCATCAACAGAAAGTTCTTTATAAGCGGCTTTAAAGGCGCTATTCATGCAGCTCCAAATATGGATACACTGGTAGCCCTTGGTAGCGGAGCATCCTTTATTTACAGTACCGCAGCTCTTATCAAAATGGCCGGATATCAGTTAAAGGGCGATATGAGCGGAGCAATGGAACTTATGAATGAGTTCTATTTTGAAGGCGCAGCTATGATCCTGACACTGATCACTGTGGGCAAAATGCTGGAAGCAATCAGTAAAGGAAGGACAACAGACGCCATAAAGAGTCTTATGAAGCTGGCACCTCAGACAGCGACTATCGTTGACAGCGAAGGAGAAGAGAAGGAAGTTCCAATAACTGAGGTTAAACAGGGCGATATATTTGTTGTTAAACCCGGAGAATCTGTTCCGGTTGATGGATGGGTAATTGAGGGTAACAGTGCGATCAATGAATCTGCCCTGACCGGTGAGAGCATTCCTGTGGACAAGGCTCTCGGCGATGAAGTGTCCGCCGCTACCATCAATCAATCAGGCTATATCAAGTGTAGAGCCACCAGAGTTGGCAAGGATACGACTCTTTCACAGATAATTCAGATGGTCAGTGATGCGGCGGCCACTAAGGCTCCAATTGCAAAGGTGGCGGATAAGGTTTCTGCAGTATTTGTCCCTGCGGTTATAATAGTTGCGCTTTTTACATTGTTTATCTGGCTGCTGGTGGGAAAAGAGTTCGGTTTTGCCCTCTCAAGAGCCATTGCGGTTCTGGTTATCAGCTGCCCTTGCGCACTTGGACTTGCAACTCCCGTTGCAATTATGGTTGGAAATGGTAAAGGTGCCCGAAACGGAATAATGTTCAAGACCGCTGCAGCACTTGAAAATGCAGGTAAGACCAAGATAGTCGCAATAGATAAGACCGGAACCATTACTAAGGGTGAGCCTATTGTTACAGATATTTTCCCTGCCGAAGCACTGACAAGCAGTGGTTATTCTCTTTTGAACAATCTTGAGGATGAGCTTGTCAAAATAGCCGGAATCCTTGAATCAAGAAGCGAACATCCTATTGCCAAGGCGATCAATTCCTATATCAAGGAACTTCATCCCTTTGAGGATGACGAAGATGAGTTTATGGAAATAACTGATTTTGAGGCTCTTCCGGGTAATGGACTTACAGCTGTTTATAATGGCCACAAGATTTACGGAGGCAATCTTGAGTTTATTGAAAAGCATGCTTATGTTCATTCTGAACTCAAAGAAAAGGCTGAAGGACTTGCTTCCACAGGCAAGACTCCTGTATTCTATGCAATAGAAAAGAGGCTTCTTGGAATAATAGCTGTATCCGATACAATTAAAGATGATTCGGCTGCTGCCATTAAGGAGCTTAAGGGTCTTGGAATACGTGTGATAATGCTCACCGGCGATAACGAAGGAACGGCAAGAGCAATCGGAGAACAGGCAGGTGTAGATGATATTGTTGCAGGTATTCTTCCGGGGCAGAAAGAGAGTGTTATCAGATCTCTTCAGGAATATGGCAAAGTAGCAATGGTAGGAGACGGAATCAACGATGCTCCAGCTCTTACAAGAGCAGATACCGGAATTGCCATAGGAGCAGGAACTGATGTTGCCATTGATGCTGCAGATATCGTGCTCGTCAGGAACAGCCTGATGGATGTCGCTTCTGCAATAAGGCTTTCCAGAAAGACACTCAAGAACATACATGAGAATCTGTTCTGGGCATTCTTTTACAATGTCATTGGTATTCCACTTGCGGCAGGAGCTTATATAAGCCTGTTCGGCTGGGCACTGAGCCCTATGTTCGCTGCAGCGGCGATGAGTTTATCAAGCTTTTTTGTAGTAACCAATGCCCTGAGACTTAATCTTTTTGATATACATGACAATTCAAAGGATAAAGCAATCAAGGATCCGGTAGCGGATATCACAATTAACGAAAGGAAAAATATTGCTATGACTAAAACAATCACTATTGAAGGAATGATGTGCGGACACTGTGAGGCCAACGTTAAAAAGGCTCTTGAAGCTCTTGAGGGAGTGTCTGAAGCTGTAGTAAGCCATGAGAAAGGTACAGCGGTTGTTACACTTTCAGGAGATGTTGATAACACAGTTCTTACCAAGGCTGTGGAGGATAAAGATTATAAAGTAGTAGGAATTCAGTAAGGGGAATTCAGTAAGGGGAATTAAGGTATGGAAAAAAGTATTAAGATCAAATATTTTGACGAGAAACTGGAGAAGCTTACCTATATTGACGGTAAGTCAGACTGGATTGACCTTAGGAGTGCAGTAGACGTTGATCTGAAGCAGGGAGAGTTCAAACTGATTCCTCTGGGAGTAGCTATGGAGATTCCGGAAGGCTATGAAGCTCATGTTGTACCAAGAAGCTCTACATTCAAGAACTTCGGCATTATCCAGGCTAATCACATGGGAGTTATCGACCACTCATATTGCGGCGACAATGATCAGTGGTTTGTACCTGTAATTGCAATGAGAGATACACATATTAGCTTCAATGACCGCATCTGCCAGTTCAGAATAATGGAGAATCAGCCCAAGATCATTTTTGAGGAATGCCAGCATCTCGAAGGCGCTGACCGAGGCGGCTTCGGCTCTACAGGTACCAAATAATTATACTAATAAATACGTTGAAAAAATAATCTATTGTGCTAGAATAAGAATTCGGTTTAATAAATAGTTTTATTTAAGATTGGAGTAATTATGGTTAAGATTCGTACCAGATATGCGCCGAGCCCAACAGGCCGTATGCACGTGGGAAATTTAAGAACAGCACTCTATGAGTTCCTTATCGCCAAGCACGAAGGTGGGGACTTCCTTCTTAGAATCGAGGATACAGACCAGGAACGTTATGTAGAGGGTGCTACTGAGATCATATACAGAACTCTTGAGAAAACAGGTCTTATTCACGATGAAGGTCCCGATAAGGACAAGGGTTATGGCCCCTATGTTCAGAGTGAGAGACAGAAGGCCGGAATCTACATGGAATATGCCAAGAAGCTCATCGATAAGGGCGAGGCATATTACTGTTTCTGCGATCAGGAGAGACTTGCTACTCCTGTTCAGGAGGTTGATGACGGTAACGGTGGCAAGAAGGAGATTAGCTTCTATGACAAGCACTGTCTCCATCTGTCCAAGGAAGAGGTTGAGAAGAACCTTGCAGAGGGCAAGCCTTTTGTTATCAGACAGAACAACCCCACAGAGGGCACAACAACCTTCCACGATGAGTTATACGGAGATGTTACAGTAGAGAACAAGGAACTTGATGACATGATCCTTATCAAGTCTGACGGCTTCCCTACATACAATTTTGCCAATGTAGTTGACGATCATCTTATGGAGATCACACACGTTGTTCGTGGTAATGAGTATATTTCTTCATCACCTAAGTACAACAGACTCTATGAGGCTTTCGGCTGGGAGGTACCTAAGTACATCCATTGTCCTCTTATCACAGATGAGGATCACCACAAGCTCTCTAAGAGAAGCGGACATTCATCCTTCGAGGATCTTATCGAGCAGGGCTTTTTGACAGAGGCAGTAGTTAACTTTGTAGCTCTTCTTGGCTGGTCTCCTGAGGATAATAACGAGATCATGAGCCTTGAGGATCTTATCAGGAAGTTTGACTACCATCGTATCAGCAAGTCCCCTGCGGTATTTGATTTTACCAAGCTTAAGTGGATGAACGGTGAGTATCTTAAGGCAATGGATGAGGACAAGTTCTTCGAGCTTGCTAAGCCTTACCTTGAGAAGGCTGTTACCAACAAGAATCTTGATCTTAAGAAGATCGCCGCTATGGTTAAGACCAGAATCGAGATTTTCCCTGATATTGAGGGAATGGTAGATTTCTTCAACGAGCTTCCTTCCTATGACACAGCTATCTATGCTCATAAGAAGATGAAGACCAACGAGGAGACTTCCCTTGAGGTTCTTAAGGAGGTTCTTCCTATACTTGAGGCCCATGAGGATTACACCAACGATTCACTTTACGAGCTTCTTTCCGGATATATCAAGGAGAAGGGCTATAAGAACGGCTATGTACTCTGGCCTGTAAGAATCGCCGTAACCGGCAAGGAGATGACTCCCTGCGGTGCAACCGAGGCTATGGAGGTTCTTGGCAAAGAAGAGACAATAAACAGAATCAAAAAAGGAATTGAATTGCTTGAAAAATAATAACCCATCACGTAATGGCGTAATGGGTAATGCTGCTCAGATGGATGCTATCATGCATCACAAGGGACCTGCGATAGTTATCGCGGGCCCCGGGAGTGGCAAAACCTTTGTAATTGTGCAGAGGCTTAAATATCTTATAGAGGTAAAAAAAGAAGACCCTGCCAAGATTCTCGTCATTACCTTCACAAAGGCTGCTGCCCTTGAAATGCAGCAAAGATTCTACAAACTGACGGATAGTTCTTATCCTGAAGTAAACTTCGGAACGTTTCATTCTGTTTTTTATCAGATAATTCGTCAAAACAAATCCAACAAAGAAAAATTCAGTATTGCTGATGAGAGCTTTAAAAACAGGCTAATCAGAGATATTCTGGGAGAACCCGGCATAAAAGATATTCTTGTCCGGAACAAGATTGATATTAAAAACATATCAGATGAAGATATAAAGGACATTATTACCGATATTTCCAGAGTAAAGAACACAGGAATGGACCCTGCAAACGCCAATGTGCTTAATATCTGCAAAGACGCATTTTCTGATATATTCGATCTATATAATAAGAGACTTCTGGAATTTGGCAAAATTGATTTCGACGATATGATCTGCAGATGTCTGGAACTCCTTCAAAGTGACAGGGAAGTCCTGGATTATTGGCAAAAGAGATTCTCTTTTTATCTGGTAGATGAGTATCAGGATATAAATTCCATTCAATTTAAAATATTAAGGCTTTTATCAAAGCTTTGCGGTAATGTATTTGCTGTGGGAGATGATGACCAGTCGATCTATGGCTTTAGAGGGTCTGATCCCGGGATCATGCTTTCCTTTGAGGAAAGCTTCAGGGAATATAGTCCGGTGAGAATTATTCTCAAACAGAATTATCGCTGTGGCAGAAAGATTATAGAAAATGCATGTCTCCTTATTAATGATAATAGCATCAGGTTTAAGAAGGATATTACCGCAGGAACGGATAATGGGGACGGGTATGTAATAACAAGAAGGTTCAAGGACAAAGCAGCACAATATAAGGCAATTGCGACATATCTTGGTAGCGGAAAAGTTGAACTGTCAAGAGTTGCCGTCATTTACAGAACTAATCAGGAAGCAATGCTGCTGGCTGCGAATCTTAAGGATTATGGAATAGCAACTAACCTTGATTCTGTATGTAAGACATATATAGAAGATGAGGCGGTGGGGCTTGTACTTTCCTATATTTCTTTTGCCTGCAACGGGCATAAGAGGAGCGATTTCATAAAAATCATGAATAGGCCCATGAGGTTTATTTCCAGGGATGCATGTGACAGTGATACCATCAGTGAGAAAAAGATTCTTGATTACTATATGGGGAATACAGCTAAACAGAAGGATATCAAGCGACTTTTTGTTCAGATAAATATGGTTGCACATCTGAGGCCTTCACTGGCTGTGAGATACATAAGGCGTGATATTGGTGTTGAAAAACTGTATCCTTCATCTGCGGAAGCGCTGGACAAACTTCTTGATAAGGCGAAAAGCTATGAATACAGCGAAGAGTTTCTAAAGGACCTTGCACTGGAACTTGAGAATTCCAGAAATAACAGTGCAAAGCAAAAGAAAAATATCAATAACGGGAACTGTGTTAAACTTCTTACAATGCATGGCGCAAAGGGACTTGAATTTGATGTGGTGTGGCTTCCTGACCTAAACGAAGGTATTATCCCTTCAAGAGGAGCAGAGACAAAACAGCAGATAGAAGAAGAGCGCCGAATGCTCTATGTCGGAATGACCAGGGCAAAATCAGCGCTCATAATGTCATATATTGCGGGAACAGAGGATAATCCAATGCTTCCCTCAAGATTCTTAAGGCCAATAAGGCATCTCTGGGAGAAAAAAGAGAATCATTCTTCTCCGTCAAGTCCTTCTTCGGGAAGCTCAATGATCTCATCGAACTCTACGTCATCGAGGTAGAGGTTGAATGCTTCAGCTACTTCCTCATACTCCTTATCATCAGCTATATAACCAAGCTCAGGCTCGTCATCTTCGCCGTGGTAGATAAACTCATAGAACCATACGTTTCCATCATTGTTCTGGCCGTTCTTATCAAGAGGAAGAAGAACTATATAATCCTTGGAATTAACGGTGAGAACGATGATGATGGCGCAGGTAACGGTTTCTCCATTATCAAGCTCGACATCTACGGTCATCTGCTCGTCGTTTTCGATTCTGGTGTTCATTTCTGTTGCAATCTTGGAAAATTCCATTAAATACGCCTCCTATACAGGGTTAAGATTATTTGATAGCTTTATAATACCATATTCTTTTAAGTTAGCATATAAAGGAATTATGTGATAGAATAAAAAGACGTATGTATTTATAAGGATTCAGGAGAAGAAATGCTGGGGAAAACTACAATAATCAAGGAAAAGCCCTATCCTTTGGGCTGTTATATAGACTACGACAAGTCACTGGTTGTCCGGGCTGTTTTTGAAGAAGGCAAGCAGTGTGGTGTTACGTTATATTCTGCGTCCCAAAAAGACGTTCTGTCAATAACGCTTAACAAGGATGTAAAACGAGGCAGAATATATTCCGCAAGGATTTTTGGAATCGAAAACATAGATGAATATGATTCCTACAATTTCTTTGATGGAAGTAATATCTTTTGTGATCCCTATGCCAGACATGTTCTTGGACTTGAAGTCTATGGTAAGGATGTGAAAAACAGTCATATCAGGGCCAAGCTCGATAATAAAAGCAAAAACCGTGCATCCCGAAATGAATTTGACTGGGGCAGTGAAAAGTCCCCTCAGATTCCTTATGAAGACAGTTTTGTTTATCTTATGAATGTAAGAGGCTTTACCCAGAGTTCTTCCAGTGGAGTTCCGTCATCAAAAAGAGGAACATTTTCAGGTATTCTGGAGAAACTGCCTTATCTTAAATCTCTTGGAGTTACAACTCTTGAGCTAATGCCCGTTTATGAGATGAACTGCATAGAAAACTCGCTAAAAGAGCTTGCAAGCGGTATTTATTCCAAGGATGGACATATAGTAGACAAGGATACTATTAAGCCCAAAATAAACTTTTGGGGTTATAAAAAGGGTTACTATTTTGCCCCCAGAGCTTCTTACTGCGAGAATCCTTCCGATGCCGAAAATGAATTCAAGCATTTTGTAAAAACTTTGCATGATAATAATATTGAGGTGGTCCTGCAATTCTTTTTTGAAGAAAACGAAAGCGACAGCATGATTCTTGATGCCTTGAGATTCTGGAGATGCAATTATCATGTTGACGGTTTCCATCTTAAGGGAGCCCGATTACCACTTTCGCTGATTACCGGTGAGCCATTGTTTGATGATGTTAAGATCTGGCACGAGTGGTTTGACTATGGACAGATTTATGGATCCTCCAAACCCAAATACAGACTTTTATCAGACTATAATAATGGATTCCTTTATGCATCGAGACGTTTTTTAAAAAGCGATGATAATTCAGCTGCCGATTTCCTGAAGGCTATGACTGCCAATTCTCAGGAACATGGAGTTATTAATTATATCTGCAATTACGAGGGCTTCAGATTATTCGATCTTGTCTCCTATGAGCACAAGCACAATGAGGAAAATGGTGAGAATAACAAAGATGGCACTGACAATAACCTGAGCTGGAACTGCGGTATCGAAGGAAGAACAAGAAAACACGCAATTCTAGAGCTTAGAAAGAAACAGATCAAGAATATTCTGACTATGTTGTTTATGGCACAGGGTACGCCGATGATCTTCAGTGGAGATGAATTTGGCAATTCTCAGGCAGGAAATAATAACCCCTACTGCCAGGATAACGAGACCGGATGGGTTGACTGGAGAGCTCTTGAGAAAAACAGGGATATTTTAGAATATGTTCGTTTCCTTGTAGAACTGAGATTTTCTCACAGAGTGCTTCATAACAAAACTCCTTTCAGACTCATGGATCATTTATCCTGCGGCTATCCTGATCTTTCATGCCATGGTAACGATGCATGGAGACCGGATCTGTCAGGCTACAGTCATATTTTGGGAATGCTCTACTGTGGCCTTTATGATGAGACAGATAAGGACAAGCCGTTCATCTATATTTGCTATAACATGCACTGGATGAAGGCTGATTTTGCGCTTCCCAAGCTCCCTGAGGGACTCAGGTGGAAAAAAATATCGGATACAGCAGGTGACCAGGAAACGAGTATTCCTGCAGGCAAGATTAAGACCGATACTTCAGAAGTTGAGAAGGATACATTGCCTGAGAGAAGCGTTCGCATTTACATAAGCGAAAATGACCCTGATTTTAAAAAGAAAAAGGAAGTTAAGAAAAAGAAAAATGAGAAAAAACAACATTGATGTAATCGAAAAATTTTTAAGATATGTGAAAATTGATACACAATCTGATGCAACTACCGGTACATCGCCTTCAACAATGAAGCAGCACGACCTTGCAAGGCTTCTTAAGGATGAGCTTACAGCAATTGGAGCTTCCGATGTATTTTATGATGAAGAGCATTGCTATGTTTATGCATCTATTCCTTCAAACATGAATGACGGTAAGGACAGACCTGCCATTGGTTTCATTGCACATATGGATACTTCTGATGAGGTCAGTGGCAAAGATGTTAAGCCTCGTATCGTAGAAAGCTACGACGGTAAGGATATTACACTTAGCGATGATGGCAAAGTCATCCTTTCTCCTAAGGATTTCCCGGAGATGTTAAGCCATATCGGCGAGGATCTTATAGTTACAGACGGAACCACTCTTCTTGGCGCAGATGACAAGGCTGGTGTTTCCGAGATCATGACAATGGCTGAGTTTCTGATTCAGAACCCTGATATTCCTCATGGGGATATCAAGATTGCCTTTACTCCCGATGAGGAGATTGGTGAAGGAACAGCACACTTTGATATAGACAGATTTGGTGCTAAATTTGCTTATACCGTAGACGGCGGCAAGCTGGGCGAATTCGAATATGAGAACTTCAATGCCGCTGAAGGCGTTATAACCGTTAACGGCAGAAGCGTTCATCCCGGTGATGCCAAGAACAAAATGGTGAACGCAGCGCTTATTTGCTATGAGTTCCATTCTCTTTTGCCTGTATTCCAGAATCCTATGTATACCGAAAAGAGAGAAGGCTTCTTCCATCTGACTGAAGTTAATGGTGGAACTGAGAGTGCAACCGCATCTTACATAATTCGCGACCACGACAGAGCCCTTTTTGAAGAGAAAAAAGAGATCTTCAAGGCTGCAGCTGATTTCCTTAATAAGAAATACGGTGAAGGCACAGTTAATGTCAGCTTAAGAGACCAGTATTACAACATGGTTGAGCTGATCAAGCCCCATCAGCACCTTATTGACAATGTCAAGAAAGTTATGGCTGAGCTTGATATTGCATTTATAGATGTTCCGATAAGAGGTGGTACAGACGGCGCAGCCCTTTCCTATAAAGGACTTCCTTGTCCCAACCTATGCACCGGTGGCTACAACTACCACGGCAAATACGAATATGCTTCAGTTCAGGAGATGAAAAAGGTCGTTGATATTCTTCTTGGAATCGTTGAAGCATATGGTGAGAAATATTGATTTATAGTTTTTGATTAGAAAGAGTTTTATCAGGTAATGAGTAAAGAAATTAACATTTTAAACAGTTCAAAAGAAGAAGTAACCGATGCTGAGAGCTTAAGACAGCTTGAATTCATTGAAAAGGCTAAAGGCTATGTAGAAGATATGAAGAAGGAGCTTGGGAGGACACCCAGAGCCTGCGTAGTAACCTTTGGCTGTCAGATGAATGCAAGGGATTCCGAGAAGCTCCTTGCAATTCTTAAACTTGTCGGCTATGAGGAGTCTGACTCAGAAGATAGTGAGTTTGTAATCTATAACACCTGTACTGTCAGAGATAATGCAGATCAGAGAGTATACGGACGTCTTGGGCAGTGCAGTAATTTCAAGAAAAAGAATCCTTATATGAAGATAGCGCTCTGCGGATGCATGATGCAGGAGCAGACAGCTGTAGATAAGATTAAAAAGAGTTATAGATTTGTTGATCTTATTTTCGGAACACATAATATCTACAAGTTTGCAGAGCTCTTATGTACTTGCCTCGAATCCGACAGAATGATAATTGATATCTGGAAGGATACAGACAAGATTGTTGAGGATCTTCCCGTATTCAGAAAGTATCCTTTCAAATCAGGCGTAAATATTATGTTTGGCTGTAATAATTTCTGCACCTACTGTATCGTACCCTACGTAAGAGGCAGAGAGAGGTCAAGATCTCCAAAGGATATTATCAGAGAATGTGAGAAACTTGCTGCTGACGGCGTTAAGGAAGTAATGCTTCTTGGACAGAATGTCAATTCCTATGGACTTGATTTTGAGGATGGCAATCCCGATAAGATTTCCTTTGCTCAGCTGATAGAGGAGGTTTGTAAGGTAGAGGGACTTGAGAGAGTAAGATTCATGACACCTCATCCAAAGGACTTCTCGGACGAGCTTATTGAGACTATTAAGAACAATCCCAAGATTGCAAGACATATACATCTGCCACTTCAGTCCGGTAACACCGAAATACTTCGCAGAATGAACAGGAAGTACACCAAGGACAGCTATCTTGCTCTTGTTGACAAGATAAGAACAAAGCTTCCTGAGGTTGCCATCACCACAGACATTATTGTTGGCTTCCCCGGTGAGACCAGAGAAGATGTGGATGACACCATAGATGTTGTTAACAAGGCACATTTTGACAATGCCTTTACCTTTATTTATTCAAAGAGAACAGGAACACCTGCTGCCGGATTCACGGATCAGGTTCCGGAAGAGCTGGTTAAGGAGAACTTTGACAGACTTCTTCTGGTGGTTCAGGAAAATGCCAAGAAGCAGGCAGAAAAGCTTCAGGGCAGAATAGAAGAGGTGCTTGTGGAGGGAGTAAACGAGCACGATTCATCTCTTTTGACAGGAAGAATGTCCAACAACACTCTTGTACATTTTCCGGGAGATGAACAGCTTATCGGAAGCCTGGTTAAGGTTTCGCTGGATGAGTGCCATGGTTTCTATTACATGGGCAAAATGGTATAAAAAAGTTTAGAGAACAGGGGATATATAAACGTGGAAAATCTTACTACGTTTAAGGATGTTGATATAGAAAAAGTTTCGCCGATGATGCAGCACTACCTTAGAACTAAGCAGGAGAACGGCGACTGCATACTGTTTTACAGATTGGGCGATTTTTACGAGTTGTTTTTTGATGACGCAGTTGTTGCATCCAAGGAGCTGGAGCTGACGCTTACAGGTAAGGCCTGCGGACTTGAAGAGAGAGCACCGATGTGCGGTGTTCCGTATCATGCAGTGGATTCTTACCTTACCAAGCTGGTGTCTCGTGGCTACAAGGTTGCAATTTGCGAGCAGACGGAGGATCCCAAGCTTGCCAAGGGTATCGTCAAAAGGGAAGTAACAAGGATAGTAACTCCCGGAACCAACCTGAATATGCAGTCACTGGAGGAGACCAAGAATAATTATCTTATGTGTATCCTCTATGCATCAGACAGGATCGGAATCTCAATTGCCGACGTGACAACCGGAGATTACTATCTCACAGAGGTAGACAATCTCAGAGCAGTATCAGATGAGATTGGCAAGTATTGTCCCAGCGAGATCATTTGCAATGATGCTTTTACCTTAAGCGGAATTGATATAAACGAACTCAAGGAGAGACAGCAGATCTTTGTCAATCCTTTGGAAGCCAGATATTTCGATGAAGAAAACTGTAAGAGGCTTTTGCTTAAGCATTTCAAGGTTTCTTCTCTGATAGGTCTTGGAGTGGACGATTTCCCTAACGGCATTGTTGCTGCTGGTGCGCTTCTTCAGTATCTTACGGATATGCAGAAATCGGATATTTCCAATATAACTCATGTCTATCCGTATCTTACCAGCAAGTACATGCTTCTTGATTCTTCCACCAGAAGAAACCTTGAGCTTGTAGAGACAATGAGGGATAAGCAAAAGAGGGGAACTCTTTTGTGGGTACTTGATAAGACCAAAACCGCTATGGGCGCAAGAACCTTAAGGTCCTTCATAGAGCAGCCGCTTATTGATAAGGAGCTTATAGTTCAGAGACAGAGCGCGGTTGAGGCTCTTTTTAAGAACGTAGTTACAAGGGAGGAGATCAGAGAGTATCTGGGCCCAATCTATGATCTTGAGAGACTTATGTCCAAGATCATCTTCAAAACAGCTAATCCCAGAGACCTTCTTGCATTCAGAAATTCCATCAAAATGATTCCTGCAATTATAACTTCTCTTTTGGATGTACAGGATGATAAGGAACTTCATGCTCTTATGGATCAGCTGGATCCTTTGACCGACATTTACCAGCTGATAGATCAGGCCATTGTTGAGGAGCCGCCACTTACCATCAAGGAGAGCGGAATCATCAAGGAAGGCTTTGATAAAGATATCGATCATTTCAGAGAAGCCGGAACCAAAGGTAAGTCCTGGCTCGCTGAGATGGAGAATGAAGAGAAGGAAAAAACAGGCATCAAGAACCTCAGGATCAAATACAGTAACGTATTCGGCTATTCCTTCGAGGTTACCAATTCCTTCAAGGATCAGGTGCCTGATTACTTCATAAGAAAACAGACTCTTACCAACTGCGAGAGATATACCACAACTGCTCTTAAGGAGCTGGAGGACACTATTCTCAATGCCCAGGACAAGCTTAATAACCTGGAATACGAGATGTTCTGCAAGATCAGAGATTCAATTGCTCTTGAGATCGATAGGATACAGGCAACAGCCAAGGCTATAGCTCTTCTTGATGTATATTCTTCACTTGCACACGTGGCTGAGAAGAACCATTATGTTAAGCCTTCCATAAATGATAGGGGAGCAATTAACATAAAAGGCGGCAGACATCCTGTAGTAGAGAAGATGCTTGATACCTCGGATATGTTTATCTCCAATGATACGTTCCTTGATAATAAAAAGCATTGTATTTCAATAATCACAGGTCCCAACATGGCCGGTAAGTCCACCTATATGAGACAGGTTGCGCTTATCGTACTGATGGCTCAGATAGGAAGCTTTGTCCCTGCTTCAAAGGCCGATATCTGTGTAGTAGACAGGATTTTCACCAGAGTAGGAGCTTCGGATGATCTTGGAAGCGGACAGTCCACTTTCATGGTAGAGATGAATGAGGTTGCTAATATCTTAAGGAATGCAACTCCCAACTCACTTCTTATTCTCGATGAGATCGGACGAGGCACTTCGACCTACGACGGACTTGCAATAGCATGGGCTGTAACTGAACATATCAGTAACAGGAAGATACTTGGCGCTAAGACACTTTTTGCGACTCACTACCATGAGCTCACAGAACTTGAAGGCAAAATGGACAACGTCAACAATTACTGTATTGCCGTCAAGGAAAATGGAGACGACATCGTCTTTTTACGTAAGATCATAAAGGGCGGCGCCGACAAGAGCTACGGTATTCAGGTAGCCAAACTCGCCGGAGTTCCCGATATGGTTATTGATAGGGCAAAAGAAATCGTGTCAGAGCTCACCGACAACGATATTACCGAGAAAGTACAGAGTATTGCCAAGGATAGCAAGGATCTTAAGAAAACCAAGGTGACTCATTACGATGATGTGGATATAGACCAGATGTCATTGTTCGATACAGTTACCGATGAGGATGTTCTTAAGAGATTAAAGGAAATTGATATTACCACGTTGACACCGATGGATGCACTTAACACGCTCTATAAGCTTCAGAGCGATCTTAAAAACAGGTGGAAAAGCTAATGGCCTTTATTAATGAGCTTGATAAAAATACCATAGATCAGATTGCTGCCGGAGAAGTAGTGGAAAGACCTGCAAGCGTTGTTAAAGAGCTTGTGGAGAATGCTGTAGATTCCGGCGCCAGCGCCATAACCGTTGAGATCAAGGGCGGCGGAATCGACATGATAAGGGTTACCGACAACGGCTGCGGCATTGAGAAGAGCCAGATAAGAAAGGCCTTCAAAAGACACGCCACAAGTAAGCTCAAGGATATAGATGATCTTTTTAATATTCATACCCTTGGCTTTAGAGGAGAGGCTCTTTCCAGCATTTCTTCCGTGGCTCAGGTTGATATGATCACCAAGACTGCCGATGATATAACAGGTACCAGATATTCCATCAATGGCGGTGAAGAAGCGGGATTTGAGGAAATAGGTGCTCCCGACGGCACAAGCCTTATTATCAGGAATCTTTTTTATAACACACCGGCAAGAAAGAAATTCCTTAAGACGCCTCAGACCGAAGGAAGCTATATCGGCGATGTGATGGAGCATCTTGCTCTTGATAATCCTACGGTATCCTTCCATTACATCAATAACAGAGAGGATAAATTCTCTACTTCAGGTAATGGAGACCTTAAGGAGCTTATTTACAGGATCTACGGAAGAGATATTTCCGTAAGCCTTGTGCCAATAAAAGCAGAGAAGAACGGAATGACTCTTGAAGGGTATCTTGGAGAACCCTCCATCAACCGTTCCAATCGTAACTTCGAGATCTTCTTTGTGAACGGCAGATACGTTAAGGATAAGATTATTTCAAAGGCACTTGAAGAGGGGTACAAGCAGTATCTTATGATGCACAAGTTCCCTTTTGCGGTCCTTCACCTTCGCATGGATCCTGAGATGGTGGATGTTAACGTTCATCCAGCCAAGCTTGAGGTTCGCTTTAATAATCAGACTGCGCTATATGATTTCATTAAGACAAGTGTTGAAGAGGTGCTTAGCAGAAAGGAAATGATACCCGATGCACTTCTTGGAGATGATCTTAAAGAAGCTAAAGCGCAAAAGCAAAAGGAAGCTCAGGCTGAGAAGAAGCAGGACAATGACAGCAAAGCGGTTGTCATAACCCCTGTAAAAGTTGATCCGAAGGATGATGTTTTCTTCGATGACAGCGAGGCACCAAACAAGCCTAAGGCTTCACCTGAACAAGCACCGCAACGCGCTCCGGAGCCTTTTGAAAAGCTTCGCTTTGAAGAAAACCGTGTAATGGAAGAAAAGCCTGTTTATGCCACAGGCGTTAAGGAAGAGCCAATCAGAATACAGGATCCTTCCAAATCTGCACTTTGGACCAGAATATTCGGAGATTCTGACGGAAGAAAGGCAGAAAGAAGCGAGCATCCATCACCAATCATCAAACAGGAAGAGGCTATTGTTGTTGAAAAGCCAATGCAGCTCAATCTTTTTGATGAAAAGGTTCTTACCAAGGACAACGTCAAGGAATATGAGATTCTTGGCCAGATATTCGGAACTTACTGGATAATCGGATTTAAAGATAAGATGTTTCTTGTGGATCAGCATGCTGCACACGAGAAGGTTAATTACGAGAGACTTATAAAACGCTACAAGTCAGGCGATATTCTTTCTCAGATGGTTAATCCTCCGGTTATCGTTACTCTGACTTCAGCTGAGGAAGAGATGTTTTTATCCTACAGACAGTATTTTGAGAAACTTGGCTTTAACATTGAGAATTTTGGCGGCCATGAATATGCTATGAGAGCTATTCCCATCGATCTTTTTGGCTGTGAGAGCGAAAAAGTGATGTTTACTGAGATTCTGGATGAACTGTCTCACGAGACCGGACTTGACAGAACTCCTGATGTTATAAATTATAAGATTGCAAGCATGGCCTGCAAAGCTTCCGTCAAAGGAAACACAAGAATGACAAGGCAGGAGATGGAAGCACTTCTTGATGAACTGTTGACCCTTGACAATCCCTATAACTGTCCTCATGGAAGACCTACCATTATTTCCATGAGTAAGTATGAGATTGACAAGAAGTTTAAGAGAGTTGTTGAATAATGCAGAAACTTATCATTATCACAGGTCCCACTGCGGTGGGAAAGACCAAATTATCAATAAATCTTGCAGAGGAAATTGGCGGAGAGATAATCTCCGCTGATTCTATGCAGGTATATAAATACATGAACATCGGAACCGATAAGATAACACCTGAGAAAATGGCTGGGGTGCCCCATCATCTTATTGATTTTCTTGATCCAAAAGAGGATTTTAATGTTTTTCTTTTCCAGAAAATGGTCAAAGAAGCTATCGAAGATATTTCTTCAAGGGGGAAGATACCGATAATCGTTGGCGGAACAGGATTCTATATCCAGGCGGTTATCTACGATATTGATTTTACCGAGACCGATGAAGATGATTCCTACAGAAAGGAACTGGAGGAAAGAGCAAGGACTGAGGGAGTTCATGTTCTTCATGAAGAACTAAGGGCTGTTGATCCTGAATCTGCAGAAGCCATTCATGAGAACAATTCCAAACGAGTGATAAGAGCCCTTGAGTATTATAAGAAGACGGGCAAACCTATATCCCGGCATAACAGCGAACAGCATGAGAGAAACTCTCCCTACGACTTTAAATGCTTTGTATTGACAGATGATAGAAATACGTTATACTCACGCATAGACAAAAGAGTTGATCAGATGATAGAAGAGGGACTTGAAGAAGAGGTAAGAAAACTCCTTGAGATGAATATTCCAAAGACTGCAACTTCCATGCAGGGCCTTGGCTACAGGGAAATGATAGGATATCTTGAAGGAGAATATGATCTTGATAGGGCAATATATCTGATCAAGAGAAATACCAGGCATTTTGCCAAGAGACAGCTTACCTGGTATAGAAACAGGGATGATTCCATCTGGATCGACAAATCCTTGTTTGACAGAGACGACGATAAAGTTTTGAAAGAGATTTTGAGGATTTATGAACAGTAATATTTATGAAGCACTTGGTATATCCAAGGAAGTATTTGAATTTGGAGAGAAAATTTTGGAAGGACTTGCTCCGCGTTTTAAGAAAATCGATGAAAACGCAGAGTATAATCAGCTTAAGGTCTTAAAGGCCATGCAGGATAACAAGGTATCTGAGGCCTGCCTTCTTGGTACTACAGGTTATGGCTACAATGATATAGGAAGAGAGAAGCTGGAAGCTGTATATGCATCGGTTTTCCATACAGAGGATGCTCTTGTGAGACCTCAGATTACCTGTGGAACCCATGCACTTGCTCTTGCGCTTATGAGTAATCTTCGCCCGGGTGATATGCTTTTTTCACCTGTAGGTAAGCCCTACGATACCCTTGAAGAGGTTATCGGAATCAGAGATTCCAAGGGTTCTCTTAAGGAATACGGAATTGAATATTGTCAGGTGGATCTCTTAGCTGATGGCGGTTTTGATTTTGATAATATTAAAAAAGCTCTTCTTGAACATGACAATATTAAGCTTGTGACAATTCAGCGTTCAAAGGGATATCAGACCAGACCCACACTTTCCGTTGAGAGAATCGGAGAACTTATATCATATATCAAGTCTGTAAAGAATGATGTTTACTGCATGGTAGATAACTGCTACGGAGAGTTCGTTGAGACGATAGAACCTACCGATCTCGGAGCAGACATGGTTGTGGGATCTCTTATCAAGAACCCCGGCGGCGGACTCGCTCCCATCGGCGGATATATTGCAGGCAAGAAGGAATGCGTTGAGAATGCTGCATTCAGGCTTACTTCACCCGGACTTGGCAAAGAGGTTGGTGCATCGCTTGGAATTCTTCCTCAGTTCTATCAGGGATTCTTTTTAGCACCGACTGTAACAGCTTCCGCGTTAAAAGGAGCTGTTTTTGCTGCTAATATATATGAAAAGCTGGGATTTTCGGTTCATCCTAATGCAACCGAGGATCGTTTTGACATAATTCAGGCTGTGACCTTTGGTAAACCTGAAGGAGTAATTGCCTTCTGTGAGGGTGTACAGGCAGCTGCGCCGGTTGATTCCTTTGTTGCTCCTGAGCCTTGGGATATGCCCGGATATGATGCTCAGGTTATTATGGCTGCAGGAGCGTTTGTCTCCGGTTCATCAATTGAGCTTTCGGCTGACGGTCCGATCAAGCCGCCTTATTCAGTATTTTTCCAGGGAGGACTTACCTGGCCCCACGCCAAACTTGGTATTCTCAAGACGCTGCAGAGCCTTGTAAATGCCGGGCTTGTGAATCCTGCTGATTTAAAAGCATAAGTTTATAAAGGTTTTTATACCACACCTTTGATTTTGTGATAATATATTTAATGAGTCTTTTTGTGATCGTCCGGAAACGTACAGAGGGACTTAGATGCTTAATTCGTTTAATACGATGCTGGCAGAGGGAAGTGTCTACAGAGATATGCTTCCTTATGAAAGATTTTTGAAATTCGGTCCGGAGAGTCTGACAGACGTTGAGCTTCTCGCTATCATAATCAGAACCGGAACGAAGGATGCGTCACCTGTTGATATTGCAGGAAAGATTTTGAATATGGGTACAGGACGGGAAGGCGGACTGAACAGTCTTTTTTCCCTGTCAGTTGATGAACTCAAGAAGGTACACGGAGTTGGCGAGGTTAAGGCTGTTAAACTTAAGTGTATTGCGGAGCTTTCCAAGCGCATGGCCTGCAGTATAACCAGAAATTCTCTGGATTGCAGCTCTTCTTCACAGGTTGCGACTTTTTACATGGAGAAAATGAGACATGAGGATAGTGAGAAAGTAATTCTTCTATGTCTCAACAACAGATTGAGGCTTATTGATGAGTCGGTATTATCCATAGGTACCGTCAATTCATCTGCTTTATCGCCCAGGGAGGTGTTTTTGAAGGCACTCAAATGCAGTGCTTCCAACGTGCTTCTTTTGCATAATCATCCCGGCGGCGATCCCACCCCCAGCAGGGCGGATATAGTAATAACCAATAAAATCAGAGAATCAGGGAGTATGCTGGATATTAACCTGATCGATCACATAATAATCGGAGATAATACCTACACGAGCATAGCCGAGAAGGGGCTCATGTGGAATTAAGGAGGAAGTTTTGGCTAATATTTTCGGAATCGATCTTGGAACAAGTAATATTAAGATTTACAACAGAGATGAGGATAACCTCACAGTTGAGAAGAATATGATCGCCATCGAGAACAAGACAAATGTTTTTGCTTATGGCAATTCTGCATATGAGATGTATGAGAAGGCTCCCGATAAGATCAAGATCTCTTATCCGCTTAACAGCGGAGTTATTGCTGATATTGAGCATATGGAGACTCTGGTTAAGCTTTTCCTTACAGATCAGATGAAAGGCAATGTTAAGCCCTGCGAAGTATATATCACTGTTCCCAAGGACGTAACAGAGGTAGAGAGAAGAGCTTTCCATGATCTTATCAATGATGCAGGAATCAAAGCCAAAAAGATCATGATGGTTAAGAAGCCTCTTGCAGATGGCCTTGGAATGAATATTGACGTTATGAATTCACAGGGTGTTCTTGTTGTAAATGTAGGCTATGATACAACTGAGATCTCTATTCTTTCTCTTAGAGGTATTGTTGTAAGTAAGCTTATAAAGGTCGGTGGCAAGAAGTTTGATGAGTCCATCAGAAACGTGATCCGTAAGGAATTTGGACTTCTTATCGGTGAGAAGACTTCCGAAAATGTTAAGATTTCTCTTAAGGAACTTGAGAAAGAGGGTAAGGAAGCTGTTGTTTACGGAAGAGATATTGTAACAGGTCTTCCTGTTGAGAGAATGAGCCCTACAGATCTGCTCAAGCAGTCTCTTATCGAGAACTTC
>JAEEGL011638965.1_pt1 | contig 31832 bp, 27 predicted proteins | sample 9134231 | NCBI WGS metagenome assembly JAEEGL01 (sample SAMN16246548, study PRJNA631951) | gut metagenome | biome: gut microbiome; feature: rumen; material: fiber-attached | host: Bos | place: Iran: Karaj | collected 2018-10 | reverse complement strand
CCGCGCCCCGCCGCACCAGGGACAGCTTGTTCCCGTGCAGATCGGAGGCGAGCACCGTCCCGCGGTTGCGCATGTCCAGCGCCATGGAAAAGGTTTTTCCGCCGGGACAGGCGCAGACGTCCGCGGTCAGATCCCCGGGTCCCGCCCCTACGGCCGCCGACGCGATCCGGGAAGCTTCGTCCTGCACGAACCACAGCCCCTCTTCGATCCCGCGCCGCGCGGCTTCGGAGAGCGTATCCGTCTTCACGACGTCGGGCGCGATCCGGGACGGCTCTGCTCCGAGCGTCTCCGCCGCCTCTTCCGCCGTCATGCGCAGCGTGTTGACGCGCAGTCCGATCCCGGGCTCGCGGTTCAGGGCGGCAAGGAGTTCGTCCAGTTCCCCGGACGAGGCGTCCCGGGGAAGAGCCGTCTCATAGACACGGATCAGCGCCTCCGGGACGGAATGCTTCACCGAAAGGAATCCGATCTTATCTCCCTCGTCCGGAAGCGTCCATTTCTTTCCCGCGCGCAGGAAGGAACGCAGAACGGCGTTCACGAATCCGGCCGCGTTCTTCTTTTCCCGCTTCACGAGCGCGACCGTTTCGTCCACCGCCGCGTGATCCGGGATCCTGTCCATATACAAAAGCTGGTACAGCCCCAGCCTGAGGGCGCATTTCACCGCGGGATCCGTTTCCTCCGCCGGCCTGCTCGCGTACTGGGAGAGAATGTGATCGAGGGTGATCCGCCGCTCCGTGACGCCGTAGACCAGCCTCGTGTAGAGTGCGCGGTCCTCCCGGGACATCCCGTTTTCCGACCGGTCCTTTGACCGATCGGTCTCTTTCAGCCGCGCGTCGATTTCCAGATTCGCGTACCGCCCGTCCCGTTCCAGCGCCGCGAGGGAACGGAACGCAAGGGCGCGGGGCGAGACGGGGCCCTGTTCAGCCATCACCGTCTCGATCTCCCCGAACGGAACAGGAGCAGCAGGCGGAGCAGGTTCGCAACGGCGGAGGCAAGCGCGGCGACATAGGTGAGGGCGGCAGCCGTCAGAACGCTCTTCGCCGCTTTAAGGCCCTCCTCCGAAATGCCGGAATCCCGCAGAGCAGCCGTTGCCCTGCGGCTGGCGTTGATCTCCACCGGAAGCGTCAGGAGCTGGAACAGCACGCATGCGCTGAACAGAATGATCCCCGCGAGCTGAAGCGGTCTCACGGACATCAGCATGCCGATGATGAACAACGGCCACGCGGCGTACGTGCCGATTTTGGTGACGGGGATCACGGTCTGACGCAGGCGGATCGGCGAGTACCCGAGGGCATACTGCACGGCATGCCCGGCCTCGTGGGCCGCCACTCCGACCGCCGCGGCCGTATGCGCGCCGTAAACGCTCTCGCTGAGCCGGATCACGTTCTCCTTCGGATCGTAATGATCGGTGAGGCTGCCCGCGGTTTTCTCGATCGGCACGCCCGTGACGCCGTTCGCTTCGAGCACCATCCGCGCGGCGTCCGCTCCGGACATGTTCCGGTCGGACGGGACTTTCTGATATTTCGAAAATGCGGATTTGACCCTCCACTGCGCCCAGAGCGTAAAGATCAGGGCGGGAAGGATCAGGACGATATAGCTCATGTCGATTCCGTAACCGGTATTCATGGGATCCTCCTTCCGTCAGGACAGGGTTCCGAGGACGTCCCCCGCGGCGATCTTCCGCCCGCGGACAAAGTCCCCCGCAGACATTTTGTTCTTTCCCGCGGGGACGAGTCCCGTCACCGCGACCGCGCCCTCCCCGCAGGCTATGACGATCCGGCCTTCGCCCTTTCCGTCGCAGAGAAGGACGGTGCCGGGCGCGGCGGATCCGTCAAATCCTTCCGCCGCGCGCGCGTCGGTCAGCTTCAGAACGCTCCCGTCCGGCATGGCGGCCAGGGCGCAGGGGGCGGGATTCAATGCGCGGATTTTATTGAACACGGCGCGTGCGGACGCCGAAAAGTCGACGATCTGATCCTCCCGCACGATCTTTGCGGCATAGGAGGACCCTTCGACGGGCTGCGGGGTCCGGGAGACCGTCCCCGCTTCGACGGCGTCGATCACGTCGCACATGGCCTTTCCCGCCAGCCGCGCAAGCTTTTCCGTCAAAGTGCCGCAGTCGTCGCTTTCCTCGATGGGGCAGGGATACGCCGCGATCATGTCGCCGGTGTCCAGTCCCTCGTCCATATACATGGCGGTGATCCCGGTGATGCTTTCCCCTTCCATGATCGCGCGCTGGATCGGAGCGGCTCCCCTGTACTTCGGGAGCAGGGAGCCGTGCGCGTTGACGCATCCGTATGCGGGATACTCCAGCACGTACGGCGGAAGGATGCAGCCGTAGGCCGCCACGATGATCAGCTCCGGGTCGAGTTCTTTCAGTACCGGCAGGAACGCGCCGTCCCTGAGGGTCTTCGGCTGATACACCGGGATCCCGTGCTTCAGCGCGTATTCCTTGACGGGGGAAGGAACGAGCTTCATTCCCCTTCCCTTCGGCGTGTCGGGTCTGGTCAGCACGCCCCGCACTTCGACGCCCGGCTTTTCATGCACCGCGCGGAGCGTCTCCGCGGCAAGGGCGGGAGTCCCCATGAACACAATCCGCATGGGAGTCATTCCTCCATCATTTCCTTCACTTCCTCGGGGGTGAGGATGTGCAGGACATTGTCCGTGAAGAGATGTCCGTCTAAATGGTCGATCTCGTGGCAGAGGCAGCGGGCGTTCAGGCCCTCTCCTTCCACGGTGAATTCCTCGCCCTCGCGGTTCAGCGCTTTTACCTTGACCCGGGCGGGACGGCGGGTGACCCCCCACACGTCCGGAACGGAAAGGCAGCCTTCCACCTCTTCCTGTTCCCCTTCGGTTTCCACGATCTCGGGATTGATGAGCTCGACGATCTCTTCGCCGAGATCCACCAGCGCGATGCGGCGCAGGATCCCCACCTGCGGAGCGGCAAGTCCCGCGCCGTTGGCTTCGATCAGCGTCTCGCGCATATCGTTCAGCAGCGTCAGGATCCGCGGCGTGATCTCCGTTACGGGACGGCAGACCTTTCTAAGCGTCGGATCCCCTTCTTTCACAATATTCAGTATTGCCATTTTCAACCTCGGAATGCGGAAGAAATCCTTCCTCCGCAGGAATTTGTTGCGTATCGGCGCCGGGCGGAAAGGATCCTTCCCGGATCGCCAGAAAATATCACACCGTGCTCGGATTGAGATCCACGGAAACGGTCACGCGCTTTGCGGATTTGGTCTCCACCATGCCCCCGGCCAGTTCGCGCGGGGACGCCTTGCTGAATTCCGTGAGCAGCACGGCGAGGAGCGCGCGCATCCTCTTGTTCAGCCGGCATTTGAAGACCAGCCGCATCCTGCAGGTGTTCTGGACCCGGTAAACCGGCGCCTCGAACGGCCCGAACAGCATCAGCGGCACATCCCGGAAATCCTCCCGGGTGTGCTCGACAACGCGCTCGTACATCCGCGTCGTCACCACCTGAAGATAAGCTTCGTCCTCGCCGGACAGCGTGATCACGGCGATATCGCAGAAGGGCGGGAACGTCAGGGCGCGTCGCAGCCGGATCTCGCCCTCGTAAAACGCGGCGTAATCCTGCCGCGCGGCGAGAAGCAGGGGCTCGGCGTACGGATTGTGCGTCTGAACGATCGCCGTCCCCGGCACATCCGCGCGCCCTGCCCGTCCGATCACCTGCGTCAGCATGGCGAACGTGCGCTCCGCCGCCCGGTAATCGTCGGCGCACAGGGCGGAATCCGCGTTCAGCACGCCCACCGTCGCCACTTTCGGAAAATCGTGGCCCTTGGTGACCATCTGGGTCCCGAGCAGCACGTCCGCTTCCCCTCTCCGGAAAGCGGACAGGATCTCCTCGTGCGCGAATTTGCCGGCCGTCGTGTCCGCATCCATGCGGAGGACGCGCAGATCCGGCAGAAGGGACGCGACGTCGTCCTCGGCCTTCTGCGTCCCGCATCCCATGAAGAGGAAGTGCTCCTTCCCGCATTCGGGACATACGTCCGGAACCCGCTGCCTGTGCCCGCACATGTGGCAGAAGAGGAAGCCGTTTTCGCGGCGGTTTTCCTCGTACCCCTCCTCGCCCTTTCCGATCCGGTCCATCCGGGCGTTCCGGGCGTGGTAGGTCAGCGTCACGGAGCAGTTCGGGCACTTGATGCTCTTCCCGCAGGAACGGCAGGACACATAGTTGTTGTATCCCCGCCGGTTGAGAAAGAGGATGGCCTGACGTCCCGCGTCCCGATCCTCTCTGAGCTTTTCCGCCAGTCTGCGGCTCACGGGAGTGAGGTTGCCCGCGGCCGTTTCCTCGCGCATATCCACGATCTCGACCGACGGCAGCTTCGCGTCCCCGTACCGCTCCTTCAGCTCCGCCAGGCGGTAGATGCCCGACTTGGCCTTGTAATAGCTGACGACGGAGGGAGTCGCCGAACAGAGCAGCATGACGGCTCCGTGTTCCCGGCAGCGGTACCTTGCGATGTCGTGGGCGCGGTACTTCGGGTTCGTATCGGATTTATACGTGTATTCCTGTTCCTCGTCGATGACGATCAGGCCGAGATTCGGGACGGGCGCGAACACCGCGGACCGCGTACCGATCACGACGTCCGCCAGACCTTCCCGGATGCGCCTCCACGCGTCGTAGCGCTCCCCGCCGGACAGACCGGAGTGGATCACCGCGACCCGCTCGCCGAACCGGCGCAGAAAGATGTTCACGGTCTGCGGCGTCAGGGCGATCTCCGGCACGAGCATGATCGCGCCGCGCCCCATGGAAAGCGTCTTATCGATCGCCTCGAGCACGACGTTGGTCTTTCCGGATCCCGTGACGCCGTGCAGAAGGAGCGCGCCGGGTTCCCTCTTTTCGAGAAGCTCCGCGATCGATCCGTATGCCCGCCGCTGTTCGTCCGAAAGCACGGGCTTCGGCGCGGTCCCGGCGCTTTTCAGCATGTCCGGATCCGGAGCGAACGGATTGCGCCAGTCCGTGTCCTCCCGGACGACGATGAGGCCGCGTTCCTCGAGGGCGTTCGCCGCGCCGCGCATCGCCGCCGCCGTAAGTCCCGCTTCCGCGGCAAGAACGGATTCCTCAAAGCTCTCCCCGCTCTCCGCCGCGTGCCGGACCGCCTGAGCAAGCGCGCGCCGGTTCTTTCCGGTCAGGGCGGCGGCAGCACGGTTCCACGCCTCGGGGTCTTCGTCGTACCCCGGTCCGGGGAGCAGGAAGCGCCGGACCTTCGACGAGCTCCCTCCGCGGACCTCGACGCATTTCTCGATCAATCCCGCCTCAAAGAGCGTCTTGATCGTACCCGTGATGTCGAAATCCAGCTCCGCCTGCACGGACTGCTTCGTGAAACGGTCCCTGTCCTGCACGACGGAATAAACAAGCCGACCGCGTTCCCCCGCTGCGTCCGCGAATGTGCGCGACACGCCCCGGACGACGCGGTAGGTCGTGATGACTTTCGATACGGCGCCCGCGGGGACGACGGTCTTCATGGCGTCCCCGAAGGTGCACAGCGTATATTCCTTCATGAAAAGGCAGAGACCGATCGCTTCCGCGTCCAGCACGGGACCGTCTCCCACGACGGACGCCACGGGCTTGACGCCCTCCGGCGCTTCTCCGTCCCGCACCGCGGTCACGACGCCGGTCATGCTGCGGTTTCCCCGTCCGAACGGAACTTCGGCGAGGGAACCCGGCGCGACCTCGGCGCCGAGCGCGTCGGGAACGTAATAGGTATAAGCCCGGTCGGCGTGGAACGGTACATCCAGAACGTATATTTCAGCAAGACGGGACACGGACGCTCCTCCTTCTCATGGATTCGGATGCCAAAAGATCAGAACGTCTCCTCATCCGGAACGGAAACCTTTTTCGGAGGCGTGTTCGCGTCAAGGGCATAATTGTCGATCGATTCCTCGCGCTCCTCCTCGTCCGGGAACTCACCCGGCTCGGCGACGCGGCTCTTTTCCTTCTTCGTGACGAATTCGTCCTCGCCGTTCTCGCCGATGATCTTGAAATCCCCGCGGTAAAGGCCCGTGATGGCGGTCTTCACGGCCTTCTCATCCCGGTATTCCTTCGGGATCTGCTGATAGTAGGGATTCTTCTTTTCGGTGTCCTTGTTGCTCGCCGCCAGCTTTTCGGCGTGGTCGCGCTGCAGCACGTACTCGTCCGTGATGATCCGGGCGCATTTCGCCGCCGCCACCACCAGCGAATACCGGTTGTACTTTTCTTCCGGAGCGGTAACCTCTTCGATGCTCATGTTCTGGTTCGTCCTTTCAGGTAATGTTCTGAGAAATTTTCGGCGGACGCGCGGTCCCCGGAGCGCTCACAGCTCGTCGTCCGGGAAATAGTCCCGGATGTAGTTCATCATGCGATGCGATTTCATGTGTTCCGCGCGGATGATGGAAAGGATCCCTTCCGCGCATTCTTCGGCCTTGCCGGTTTCGTTCACCGTCACGTAATCGTATTCCGGCGCGTGCTTGATCTCCTCGTAGGCCTTTGCGACGCGGGAAGCGATGACTTCCTCGGAATCGGTGCCGCGTCCCCTCAGCCGTCTGGCCTGTTCCTCGCCCGACGGCGCGATCAGCATGACGGTCACGGCTTTTGTGCCGAAGAGGCTCTTGATCTGCGCCGCTCCCTGCACCTCGATCTCCAGCAGCAGATCGCCGCCTTCGCCGAGGATGCGGTCCGCCTCGCTCTTCAAGGTCCCGTAGAGATGTCCGTTGTATTCGGCGTGCTCGAGGATCTCCCCCGCTTCCAGCAGCCGGCGGAATTCCTCCTCGGTTTTGAAGAAGTATTCCCGGCCTTCTTCCTCATAGTCCCGTCTCGCTCTCGTGGTCGCGGACACGGCGAGCCCCGCTTCCGGGTAGAGCCCCTTCAGGATCTCCATCACCGTTCCTTTGCCGCTCCCGGAAGGACCGGAGATCACGAAGATCGTTCCTTCCGTCCGACGCGCGGCCGTGCTGTTGTCTGCCATGCTGTTCTCCTTCCCGTACCGGATGTGTATCGTCAGGTTCTATTCTCAGTTGTCCATGGCGTCCGCCAGGGAATCCCCTTCGCCGCCGTCCTCGGGCGCGCCGTTCAGCCGTCCGGAGATCGTCTCGTTCTGGATGGCGGAGAGGATGATGTGGTCGGAATCCATGATGACCACGCACCGGGTCTTTCTCCCGGAGGTGCAGTCGACGGCCCGCCCCTGATCCTTCGCGTCCTGGATCAGTCTTTTCGCGGGCGCGGAATCCGAGGAGATCACCGCGATGACCCGCTCGGCGTTGACCATGTTGTTGAAGCCTACGTTTACGAATTTCATGGACTCACTCCAGATTCTGAATCTGCTCCCGGATCTTTTCGATCTCGGTCTTCATATCCACGACCAGATGCGCGATCTCCGCGTTTCCGGCCTTGGAGCCGATGGTGTTGGTCTCCCGGTTGATCTCCTGCACGAGGAAGTCGAGCTTCCGCCCGGCCGCCTCGTCCGAGGTCACGATTTCCCGGAACGCCTTGAAATGGGAATCCAGCCGGACAAGCTCCTCGTCGATGGCCGCCTTGTCCGCAAAGATGGCGGCTTCGGTCACGATCCGCTGTTCGGACGCCTCGGCGTCGAAATCCGCGAGGAATTTCCGGATCCGCTGTTCCAGCTTCTGCGGGTATCCGGCGATGTCTTCCTCGGAGAGCTTTTTCACTTCGCCGGCCATCTCCCGGATCCGGTCCGCCTTGACGAGCAGATCGGAGCAGAGATTTTCGCCTTCCTTCGCGCGCATGGCGTTGAAGCCGTCCACCGCCTCCGCCAGCACGGTCCGGATCTCTGCCCAGTCGCGGTCGTCGTCTTCCTCCGGCTTCTTCACGGTGAAGAGATCCCGGTTGGCCGCCACCCGCATGACGGAGATGTCGTCCTTCAGGCCGAATTCGTCCCGGAGCTGGCCGAGCGCCGCGATGTAGGAGCGGGCCGCCTCCCGGTCGAGCATGACTTCCAGGCCCCGCTGCTCCAGCACGTCCACGCCGACATAGACCTCGACCTTGCCGCGCGTGACGCCCGCTTCGGAGAGATACGCCTTTACGCGGTCCTCCAGATGGGCGTACAGCCGGGACAGCCGGACGGTGCAGTCCAGGTAGCGGGAATTGACGGAGCGGATCTCCGCGGTGATATCGAGCGCGCCGTCGGAGGACATTCTGCGGGCCCTTCCGAAGGCGGTCATGGATTTTAACATAATTACTCCCCGGCCCGCGTAGGGCCGTATTTTATATATCCGGAAGCTCCGTGCCGTTATTTCGCCGCTTCCTGAAATTCGGTGTACGAGATCCCCGGCGCGAGGCATTCCGTTTTCGTGACGGCGACGCGCTCATACGGGAAGAACAGCGCGGAACCCGTTTCCTCTTCGCCGCTCTTTTCGGCCGCGATGCTGCGCGCGGGCGTGTACCCGGAGGAGAAAAAGTCCGTCTGAACGGTCTCCGTCTTCGAGCCGAGGTTCAAACCGGTCCCGAAGAGGGCCATCGGATAACTCTCCGTATAGCGTAAGAACTGCGCGACCGACTTCATCCGCGCGCCGGAGGACGAGTCGTCCGGGAGGTCGGCGGCGGAGAAGATCATCTTTTTCCCGGTGTCCCGGCAGCGCAGCACGGAATAGACCAGCGCGCCCTTCTTCTCCTCCGCGAGATTCGGATAGGACAGCAGTTTCGTCGTCTCCCCCGCGGAGAAGGTGTAGGCGGATTCGAGGTAGCAGATCTCCGTGACCGTCATTCCGGCTGCACCGGCAAACCCTACGGCATATCCCTCGGACAGCAGGGAATCCAGATAATCGATGCCGCCGGGATCTTCCGTCCCGGAAATCGCTCTCACGCGCACGACGATCTCCGGAGAGCGCTCCTTCACCGCGGCAAGGATCTCGTCCGTGCGGTTTTCTTCCCCGTATTCTTCGTAAGCCGTCAGAACGGAATACACTCTTCCGGCGCCTTCCACGGTATCGCCGAATACATACCGGTCCGCCTCGGAGAAGTACAGCGGAGACCGCTTCACGATATTCTTCGCAAACGCCTCCACAGCCATAGCGGTCGTCTCGTCGCTGTGACCGGCGATGACGATCTTCGTTCCGATCAGGGCGTACCCCCACTGCCACGGCGTCAGCGAATCGAGAAACGCAGCGGTCTCCTCGCGGTTGGTCTTCCCGACGAGGATCTCGTTCGGAAGGATTTCCAGGCCTTGGATCCCCTCGCGGTAGAAGTCCGTCGTCAGATGGAGGGAATAGCCTTCCGCCTCGAACGCTTCCCGGAGGTCCATGCCGTTGCGGATCCCTTCCTGTGCGGCGTTGTCGTCGCGCAGGATGTTATATGTCAATAATTCCGCTTCCGTCAGCGCGCCTTCGGGCAGTTTGCTCTCCCCTTCGGCGGAAGAGGAACACGAGACGGACGGGAGCACCGCCGCGGCAAGCAGGGCAAGAAGGAGGAACAGGCTGAAAATCCGGCGCATCGGACGGCTTCCTTTCTGCGGGGCACAAAACTCCGATAATAAACTACTTTATATTATACCATAAAGAAAAGCCGCTGTCAACGACAACGGCGCTTTTTCATGCAGTTTCCCATTACCCTCCGCGCCCGATCTTCAGCTTTTTGCGCAGTTTGACGATGTAGAGGGAGATACAGAGGGAGAGCGTCAGATCGAACAGAATGAAAAACATCGTCCCGAGCCCGATCGTGATCCAGCTGAGCGGGAAGAACTCGTCTCCGAGCTTGAACAAAACCTGCGCAAGCACCACGCACAACAGCAGCATGGAGTCGAGGCAGGAGATCTTCACCGGCCACGCGAAGACCGCCGGAAGCTTTTCGAAGTGAAGCTTCAGGATCGGATAGACCGCGCCGAACAGAATGTACTGGATCGCGTAAAACTTCGAGGGCAGAAGAAGGAGCGTCAGCACCGCGGTGGCTGCCGCATAGAGCCAGGTCATTTTCTCCCCCGTCTCCACAACGAGCAGCATGGTCATGAGCGCGCAGATCACAAGGACGGACAAATCCAGCACCGTCATGCCCCCTAGCCAGAGAAACACGATGCACAGCGCGGCGAATACTCCGCACAGCGCAAGCTTCCGCGTCCTGCTCTTTTGATCCATGTCAGCCTCCCGATCCGGACTTCCGGATCCATTTTTTCCGTCCGGTCAGCAGCACCGGAACAGATCTCCTCCCATGCACTCGCAGCAGGTGTCGCAGAGAATGATGGCGGAGCAGGTCCCGCACACGTCGCATCCGGCGCAGTCGTTTTCCCCGGACGTTCCCACGGTACGGTACACGTTCCCGTAGCTGCCCGCCTGTCCCTGCAGCCTCGCCCATGCCTCCTGATACTCGCGGTTCGACGGATCCAGATAACAGGCGGTCTGGATGTACCTTGCCGCGTCGGTGTACATCCCCTCCTGGATGAGGATGAATCCCGTCAGATAGTTCCATTCCGCGCCGCGGTCGGCGGCGGGCGTGGAGGCGAGGATGATCTTTGCCTTGTTGAAGTCCTCGCTCAGACCGCTGGCGATGAGTCTGCGCACTTCATAGAAATCGGTGGTGCCCGCCGGCGTGTAGGTGGAATAGGTGGACGACGCCTGGGAATCGCCCGTACCGGCTCCCGCGCGCTCCTTCTGGATGGCGTCGTAGGCTTCGTTGATCTCCTTCATGATCTCTTCGTAGCCCGCCGCCTGCGCGCTTCCGGCGTAATTGTCGGGGTGGTATTTCCGGGCGAGGTTCCGCCACGCGCGCTTGACTTCCTCGTCGGATGCGCTGCGGGGTATGCCCAGCACCTGATAGGGATCCTTCATCGAAGACCGGTTCCTTTCTGTTCCGCTCCGCCCGGTCTGCCGTCCAGAACGCGGTTCAGTACGGCGGGCAGGCCGAGGTAAACGATATTTCTGACGATCGGGGTGAGGGGATGCGCTCCGTCCAGCGTGTCCGCGGCTTCCCCCATGGGGCCGAGCCCCAGCGGTACGGATACCCGGAGGGATTCCTTCACCATCGGGGACAGGGCTCCGTCCGCGAGCGCGAGCGCTCCCCATCCCGCGTAAAGCGGATTATACCGCCCTTTTTTCACGTCGGCGGGCAGGTCCTCCGCGGCGTCGCATAAATAAACGAACCGCCCCGCGCCGCGCCCGAGGATCCGCGCGGTCTTTGCCGCCTCCCCCTCGAGGCCGAGGGAAAAGGCATACGCGAGCGCGTCCCCGAAGAGCCCTGCAGCCCGGTCCGCGGAATCACATCCGCCGCGCTCCGCCTCGTCCAGCTTCCCCATCAGGCCGGAGAAGACCTCGTCCGCGTCCGGAGGGAGCAGCCTGAGCGCCCGGCGTTCCATCCGGGACGTCAGGGGCGCGCGCAGGACTGCTTTCGCGCGGGAGAAGCCGCTCTCGTCCCGCCGGTCGTCCTCCGTCTTCGCGGAAACGAACACGGCGGACACGGCGGCGGAAAAGGCGAGCGCGGGGTTCTCCTCCGCCATGAGCCGCTCGCCGAACGGGTGGACGAAGCATCGCTTCCGCGCGAATTCCGGCACACATCCCTCGAGGATCATGCGGACGGCGGCGAAAAACGTAAAATCGTACGACAGGGAAAACCGGGAGAGCTGCCCCGTGACCCGCCCGAGGCTCCGGCACAGGCCGCAGTAAACCGCCCGGTAGCGTTCGTATTCTCCGACGCGCAGCTCGGCGACAAGAGGTCTGACGTATCCGTACACCGCAGCGGGCTCCCTTCCCAGTTCGCATGTATAGTAATCTAAAAATTAATTATACCAGACCCGTTCCGCGTTTGCAATGGACGGGCAATAGACGATTTGTAAAAAATCCCGGATTTCTCCGGGAAAAACAAAAAATGACCTTCTTGCGAAAGTCATTTTTCACGCGCCCTATAGGATTCGAACCTACGACCTACCGGTTCGTAGCCGGGCACTCTATCCGCTGAGCTAAGGGCGCATACGCCGTCGAGCCGGGGCTCTTCTCGCGTGCTCATACATTATAGCGCAGCCCCGATGTTTTGTCAAGGGGGAATTTTCAAAATCAGAAAAAATCTTCGTCACGGAAAAGCGTCACGGAAGCACTTCGACTTCCACACGCAGCTGGGAATACTGAAGGTCCGATCCGTGAAATTCCACCAGATAATCCGCCGAAGCGACCCCGCCGTGGGCAAAGGTCACCGACGAGCTCACCTGTTTCGCCAGCACCGCCAGTTCCAGCGTTCCGAACGGAGTGCCGTAAGCCGTCACATGGCGGACGCCTTCCTCGCAGACGATCATGCTGGTGACGGATCCGTGCCGGGAAACGGTCAGCATGTCCGGCTCCCGCGAATTGAGCGTGACGACCGTTTCCGCGTTTTCCCCGGGATCGTCCGGGTTTTCCTCGTCGTACCGGATGCTCAGTTCCAGATATCCGCCGGGAAGGATCCGCTTCTCCATCCTTCCGAGAGTATGGATCACGATGCTGTCGTCTTCCTCCGGTTCCCCGAGCGAACGGAGCACGTTTTCAAGCACCTCCCAGATATCCGCGGGACCGTCTTCCGGAGGATAGTCCCCGTCGCTTTCCGCTTCCTCCGGTCCGAATCCGTAGCCGTCGCTGTCCCGGTCGATGATGTCGTCCACTGCGTAATCCAGCGCTTCCGGCGCGTTTTCCGGCGTGACGGGTCCGGATTCCGGGCGCGGGGGGACGGCGGGGGGACGCGTTCCGAACAGGGAGGGCTCTCCGCCGATCCCGAAAGGAGCGTTCAGGCCGGTCTGCCTGGCGGTCACCGTGATCCTCACCGGACGGGAGGCGTCGGGAAGGTCGGAAAGCAGATTGTGGAAATTCATGAAAACCTCCGGTTCTTTAAACAAAAGCCGAGCCCTGCGGTTCGTTTTCGCGCGGATCCGTCCGTCGGAGAAGCAAGGATCCTCTGTTCCCTACGCTCCCCGCGGGAGCGGCGGGGTCCCGGGCTCTTCCCGCTTATCCCCTCCGACACCGAGCTTTCGTTCCGCTTTCGGGAACATGACGATACAGGCCGGAACAAGCAGGACGCACGCGGCGATCCATGCCGCCGGATTGGCGAAGCACACCGCGTCGAATCCCCACCGCACGGCAAAGACTAAGGCTACCGTCGCGCGCGCAGCCATTTCGAACGCGCCGGCAAACATGGCGGTGAGGCCGTATTCCATTCCCTGCAGGGAGAAACGGCAGACGGTCAGCACGCCGAGCGGGATATAGAAGACGCAGTTGATCCGCAGAAACTGCCGGATCACGCCGAGCAGCGCGGACAGCCTTTCGTCCCCGCCGTCGAGGAAAATCAGGGAGAGATACTCCCCGCAGAAGAACATGAACACGCCCATCCCGACGGAATAGAGCAGGGCGATCTTCATGGACGCCCGGAATCCTTCCTTCACGCGGTCGAAGCGTCCCGCGCCCATATTCTGCCCGACGAAGGTGGACACCGTAACGCCCAGCGTGGAGAAGGGCAGATGCACGAAGGTCTGGACCTTGTTCGCGGCGGTCACGGCGGCGATCACGACGGTGCTCAGGCCGTTCACCGCCGTCTGGATCAGCACCGACCCGATCGCGGTGATGGAATACTGCAGCGCCATCGGCAGCCCGGAGAGGATCAGCCGTCCCGCGAGCCGCCGCTCAAATCCTCTCTCGCCGCGCTCCGGCCGAAGCCCGGCATAGGTCCGGACGATATAAAGAAAGCAGACCGCGGAGGAGAGCAGCTGCGAGGCCACCGTGGCGACGGCCGCCCCCCGCACGCCCATCCCCGCGCCTCCGACGAGCGCGAGATCCAGCGCGACGTTGAAAAGCGAGGATCCGATGAGAATGTACAGGGGAGTGCGGCTGTTCCCCATGGCGCGCATGAGTCCGGCCTGCGTATTGTAGGCAATGGTTGCCGGAATACCCGCGAAGATCACCTGCAGATAAGCGAACGAATCCTCCCGGATCCCGGGCGGGAACGCCATCACGTCGAGCATCCAGCCGAGCAGAGCGGAGGTGGCGGCGGTGAGCAGCACGGCGGCCGCGGCTCCGAGATACACGATGTTCACCACGCACCGGCGCAGCAGGGATCCGTTCCCCGCGCCGAACGCCTGCGCCGCCGGGATGCAGAATCCCGCGCAGATGCCGTTCACGAAGCCGATGACGAGAAAGATCAGAGATCCCGTCGCGCCGACCGCCGCCAGCGCGTCCGTTCCGACGAGCTTTCCCACCACGGCGGCGTCCGCCATATTGTAGAACTGCTGCATCAGGTTCCCCGCCAAAATCGGCAGGCAGAAGCGCAGCATGAGGGGCAGCACCGGTCCGGAGGTGAGATCCAGCACGGCGCGCGAGGATGTTGTTTTCATCGGTTCACCGTCCGGCGTCCTCCGCGGCATCTTCCCGCGCGGGACCCTTCTCCGCGCGCGCCTTCAGGAGATTGTAGACCAGCACGCCGAGCACGACGATGATCGCTCCGGCGAGGGAAAGCCCGCACGGGACCTCCCCCACGGTCAGGGCGACCCAGATGGGGTTGAGGATCGGTTCGAGCATGCTGATGAGCGAAGCGGCAAGGGGAGGCGTTCCCTCCAGCCCCTCCGCCATGAAGACATAGGCGGCGCCGAACTGGATCAGACCGATGAGCAGGATCCCGCCGATCGCCGGCGCGGTCCAGACGACGTCCTGTGCAAAGAGCCACGGCAGTCCGATGACAATGCAGAACACGCACCCGAAAAATACGGAGGAGAGATTGTCCGCGCCCTTCCACTGCTTCATCATGAAGACCATGGCCCATGTCACGCCGGAAATGAGCGCGAGGATGTTCCCGGCGACCGTCCCGCCCCCTCCGCTCAGCGAACTGGCGAAGAAGAGAACGATCCCGCAGAGCAGCACAGCCGTCGCGCCGATATCCAGCCACGCGGGCTTCACGCGGAAGAAGATCCACATCAAAAGGATGATGAACACGGGCGCGGTATACTGGAGCAGGATCGCGTTCGCGGCGGTCGTCAGCTTGGCGGCGACGGCGTACAGGGTGGACGTCGCGCCCATGGCGAAGCCCCCAAGCAGAACGGCGCGGTTCATCACGATCCGGTGTCCGCGCAGCTTCATATAGACAAAGAGCATGATGCCCGCGAGGGTCGAACGCGCGCAGCTGATCGCCATCGAGTTCCACGGCACCAGCTTGAACAGCATACCGCCGAGCGAAAAGAGCACGGCGGCAGCGAGCATGCAGAGAGGGGCGCGGTTTTTCTCCCGCGCCGCGCCTCCGGAACGAACGGTTTCCGTCATGACGCCCTCACAGCATATGCACGGGCAGGAGCGCCGGGCAGTCGACGATCTTCAGACCGAACCGGTCCTTCATCTCCATCGCCTTTTCATAAGAAGGCCCGTCGTACGCCGTATCCGCGGAATGAGCGTCGCAGCCCACGCACACCGGCGCGCCGATCTCCCCGCACAGCTCGAAAAAGCGGTCGTGCGGATAGGCGCGGTGATCCCGGATGCCGAGCAGGTTGATCTCGAGCGGGATCCCCAGTTCCTTCGCGCGCTCGATCAGCCGTCCGTAATGCCGGTCGAAGAGCGCGGGAGCTCCGACGAAGTTCACGAGGTCCGGATGCGCCACATAGGAGAAGACGCCCGTCTCCATGCCCTCGATCACCTGATCGGCGTACGCGGCGAGATATGCCTCGTCCTCCACCGTCCGGCCCGCGTACTTGCCTTCCATTTCATTTTCCAGAAAATGCTGGCCGAGGATGAGAAAATCCACGGGATACGAGGTGACGTTGCTGAGAAAATCCCGGAAGCACTTCGGGTAGTATTCCGCCTCGTAACCGATCTTGATCTCGATCCGGCCGGCGTATTCCTCCCGCAGCGCGCTGAGCGTGTTCACATAGTCCTCCGTCTGGTCCACCCGCATCCGGAAGCCGGACCGGTAGCCATCGGGAAACGGATAAGGCGCGTGGTCGGCGAACCCGAAGATCTTCAGTCCCCCTGCCAGCGCGTTTTCGATATATTCCCGCTCCGTACCGGACGCATGGTTGCACCGGACGGTGTGGGCGTGCAGATTGCAGATCATTCCCATAATTACCTCCGCGGGAGACGGAACTCCCCGTTCGGGAAAGCGCTCCCGCGGTTATTGTAGCACAACGCGTCCGCGGAAACAATATCGAAAGAAGAGAAGTTCGCCCCGGATTACGCCCCGGAATTGTGCTTTTTCGCGCCGGACCCGGCCGGACGCGGAGGGGGGGTCACGGATTGATCCAAAGGGTGAGCGCCGATGTGTCGATATATTTGCCGAGGTCGTCCGCGGCGGCGCGGGTGCCGTCCATGACGTACAGGCGCGCGCAGGCGGAGCCCTTTTTGCCGAGCTTCGGGTCTTCCGCGGCGACGGCGAAGCTGAGCGGACCGCTCTTCAGCGCGACCGACCAGCGGTCCTCCCAGTAGGGCAGCAGCTCGTTCACGACGGTGAAGCGCGTCTCGGGCGTGACACAGAGGTTCCGGATCTCCGTGCAGCCGTTCCGGTTCCCCCGCTGCAGCATATCGAAGGTCCCCGTCACGTTGAAGGACACGGCGACGCCGGAAGCGGACTCATGGATCCGCACGAATTCCGCCGCGGGCACGCCCGCCACGGTGTCGAACGCCTTTTCGTCCGACGCGCCGAGATCCGCGATCTCGCGGTCCCCGAGCAGGGCGGACTCGATTTTGTTCAGGTATTTCGTGAAGCTGCGCCACCGCACGCCGCCCTCCCGGCAGTCCGCCGCGATCTTCGCGGTCTCCTCATCACTCATGGCGCACACCGCGTCGAGCACCGCGTTCCGTTCGAGATAAAACACGCCGAGGGTGCGGAAGCGGTCGTAATTCGACCAGATCGTGCGCTTGATCGATACGATGTCCCGGATCCGTCTGAGATTTGTTTCCATTTGTATAACTCCCGTTTTTACAGATTTCGGACAGCAGTATACCACGAAACGGAAGGATTGTCAAGGGCGGCGCGCCTCATTTTAACCCTTCGGATTCTTCCCGCGAAAAACAGAAAATCATTGACGGAAGCGGGAGAAGCGTGGTATAATATGGAAAAACGAAAAACAGGGCGGATCCCCATGCATTTTGTCGAAGCGAAAGGCATCCTGACCCGGAATCCGGACCATACCGGCATGAACGTCTACCGCGGCTGCACCCACGGATGCGTCTACTGCGACAGCCGCAGCGCGTGCTATCGGTTCGACCGTCCTTTCGAGGACGTCGAAGTGAAGCGGAACGCGCCGGAACTGCTCGAAGCCGCACTGAAATCCCGGCGGAAAAAGTGCATGATCGGCACGGGCGCCATGTGCGATCCGTATATGCCGCTCGAGAAAACGCTCCGTCTGACGCGCACCTGTCTGGAGATCATCCGGAAATACGGCTTCGGCGCCGCGGTCCTGACGAAATCGGACCTGATCCTGCGGGACATCGACCTGCTCGAAGCGATCCACCGCGAAACGCGCTGCGTAGTCCAGTTCACGCTGACGACCTTCGACGACGAACTGTGCGCGATCCTCGAACCGAACGTCTGCCCGACAAGCCGCAGGATCGAAGCGCTGAACGTCCTGCGGGAGCGCGGCATCCCGGCCGTCGTCTGGCTCTGTCCCGTTCTTCCTTTCATCAACGATACCGAAGAGAACATCGGCGCGATCCTCGACGCATGCGTCCGCGCCGGCGTGAAGGGAATCCTCTCGTTCGGGATGGGCATGACCCTGCGCGAGGGCAGCCGGGAGTACTATTACGCCGCGCTGGACCGCCATTTCCCCGGACTGAAGGAGAAATACATCCGTACCTACGGCAGCGCCTACGAGCTTCCGAGCCCGGACAGCGAACGCCTGACGGCGCTGTTCCGCTCGGTATGCCGGAAGAACGGGATCCTGCATACCCCGGAGGACTGCTTCGATTTTATCAACCGCTTCCCGGACAAAAATCCCCAGCTCAGCCTTTTTGACGGCTGAACTTCGAAAGCCCGCAAAAGAGGTGTGATCCGTCATGAGGAAAAACCGCCGTTTTCACAGTCTCGCACTGCTTCTCGCCGTCCTGACGGCGTTCTCCGCGCTTCCCCTCTCCCTCGCGTCCTGCGGATCCAAGTCCGCGGGAGCGGCTGTGGAAAAAATGGATGCTTCCCCGCCCGGCGGCGGGGACGAGGCGGCTGCGGTCCTGCCGGAGATGCCGGACGAACCGGAAGAGCCGGATGAGCCTGAGGATCCCGCGGCGCCCGGGCCGGAATTCCCGTGGCAGCAGCCGAAGCATACGCTCCGGTTCAATGAAAACGGGGAATTCAAGATCCTCGTGTTTTCCGACGTCCACGGAAACGGCTCGAAGATCTCCTCCCTCGCCAAGGCCAATATCGCGCTGCTGGTCGAGCGGGAACAGCCGGACTTCGTCTTTTTCGACGGAGACAACACGTGGGGCCTGACCTCCGAAGACACGCTCAGAAGCTGCATCGCCGACATGACGGAGATCCTCGAAGAAAAACACATCCCCTGGGCGCACGTCTACGGCAACCACGACGCCGAGGGCAGCAACCTCGAAAAAAAGACCCAGCAGCGGATCTACGAATCCTTCGGCTGGTGCGTCTCCATGGCCGGGGAGGAATCCCTCCCGGGCGTGGGGAACTACGTGCTGCCCGTCCTTGCCTCGAGGGACGATACCGTGCTATTCAACATCTGGGCGCTGGATTCCGGTCAGTACCTCTCCTCCGGGGAGCGCGCGGAGCTTCTGCCGGCAGGGACCGTCTTCCAGGGATATTCCGGGAGCGTGTATGACTACATCCGCCCGAGCCAGATCCGCTGGTACCGGGAGACCTCGGAAAAGATCGAGGCGTACTGCAGCAGGCCCGTCCCCGGACTAATGGCGTTCCACATCCCGCTGCAGGAGACCTACGCGGCGTGGGTCAACCGGGAAGCCCTGGAGCATACGGGCGAAAAGCGGGAACCGGTCTGCGCGTCCGAAATCAACTCCGGTCTCTTCGCGGCCTTGATGGATCGCGGCGACGTGAAGGCCGTCGTGAACGGACACGACCACGTCAACGACTACATGGTGAAGTACGGCGGTATCCGGCTCTGCTACTGCTCCACGGTCAGCGAGACCGGCTACTGCGATATGGATATGCTCGGCGCGCGCGTGTTCGTCGTCCGGGAAGAGGATCCGGCGGAAATCAGAACTTACATCAGTTACGTGGACGAAAACCGGATGGCGCTTTCCGCAGCGGATCCCGCCGAAGCGGAGCCCTTCCCCTCCGGGACCGTGCTGCTCGATTTCGAGGCGTATAAACCGGAAGCTGCTTCCTGCGGCTGGGACAACGACTTTTCGGAGGAGGCCGAGACCGACAGGATCGTCGCGGAGATCTCCGCGGGCCGCGGGCTGAACGGGACCGAAGCGCTCGGCGTGACGCGGAAGAATTTCTCCTCCTCCACATACGGCAACAACGCGGAAGTAAAAATCCCCCTCGAGACGCCGGGCCTGCTCGGGGACAACCTCTATCTCAGAGTCTGGATGGATCTCTCCGGCGGCTCCGTTCCCGTCGATTTCCGCAAGGCATGCTTCGGGCTGATCGCGGACAATCTGAACTTCTCGCCCTACCGGACGGACGAAAAGGACCGGCCCTCCCCCTTCTGGTACCTGCCGGAGGGCGGGACGGAGTGGGAGGAGATGAGCCACGGCGGCGACGGCTGCTTCGGCGCCGCGCAGGATTCCTCCGTGAAGGGACTGAAGGGGTGGTTTGCCTTTCCCGTGGAGAATATGCTGAAACGGAGCACTCTCGACAGGCTGAAACCGACCGACCGCATCACCGGCGTATATTTCTACTTCTGCCTTGCGTCCTCCGAAATGAGGGGGAACAAGGTTTACCTTGACGAGATCTCCCTCACGGAAGACTACGAAGTTTTCGACTGATTCCCCCCGCCGGCCGCGTCCGGAACCTTCTCACAGAATCACAGCAAAACGTACATACAGGAGCGAACGACATGAAACACATGAACAGGCGTACCCTGAGACACATCTGTCTCCTCCTCGCCCTGAGCTTCCTGATCCCCGCCGTCGGATGCGAAAGGACGGAACCCGGCAGGGAGGCGGTCCCGGAAGAGGAAACGGCCGCAGAGCCCCAGCCTCAGCCGGAGCCTCCCGAAACCGAGGCGCAAACGGAACCTCCCGAGACGGAGCCTCCCGAGACCGAACCCGAACCGGAAACGGAACCTCCCGAGACCGAGCCGGAAACCGAGCCTCCGGAAACCGAGCCGGAGACCGCTCCGCCCGAAACGGAAGCCGAATCGGAGCCCGAAACCGAGACCGCTCCGCCCGAAACAAAAGCCGAAACGGCCGTGGAACCGAAAGAGAAGGACGAAAAGGATCCGAAGGATCCGAGGGACGACAAGGACAGGAAGGATCCGGAGGATACAAAAGACGCAAAGGATTCGGGAGACGATAAAGACAAGAAGGACGTGAAAGACTCTGAAGATTCGGGGGATTCCAAGGACGCAAAGGACGCAAAGGACGATAAAGACAAGAAGGACAATAAGGACGAGCAGAAGGAAGAGGCAAAGAAGGAGCCCACCGCCGCGCCTCCCGCGGACAACGGGATCTACAGCTATCTGACCGGGAAGCCCTGCACCCTCGAACAGCAGCAGAAGCGCCCCGTGGCCATCATGCTCAACAACCTGCGCCTGCAGCTCCCGCAGTTCGGCCTCGATTACGGTTCGATCTTTTATGAATGCGTCACGGAAGGCGCGATCACGCGTCTGATGATGATCGCGGACAATTACGAAAACATGGGGACCGTCGGTTCCATCCGTTCCTCCCGGGACTATTTCGCGGACTGCGTCGCCGACTACGACGCCATCTACGTCCACGCCGGCGGAAGCCCCCAGGCGTACAATATCATCATGAACCGCGGCCTGACCAATCTGGACGGGGCGAACATGTATCTGCCCTCCACCTATTTCCGCGACCCGTGGAGACTGAACAACATCGGCTACGAACACAGCCTCATGACCAACGGCGCGGGCATCGTCTCCGGGATCCAGTTCAAGGGCTACCGGACGACGCACAATCAGGGATACACGCCCCCGCTCACCTTCTACACGGACGGGACGAACCACATGACCGGCGGGGCCGCGGCGGCGCACTTCCGCATGGTGTCCACCGCCATCCAGACCGTGGACTTCGTATACGACGCGAAAACGGGCGAATATCTGCGCTACCACTACAACGGCATCGCCCACGTGGACGGAAGCTCCGGCAGCCAGATCTCCGTGAAGAACGTCATCGTTCTCTTCACCGACATCGCCGTCATCCCGGGGGACGAAGCCGGGCGCGTGGCCGTGACCAATATCGGCTCCGGAAGCGGCTACTATCTCACGAACGGCCAGTGCGCGGATATCGTCTGGAGCAGGAGCAGCGGCACGGATATCATGCACTATTCCTACCCCGGCGGCGACCCGCTGATCCTGAACGCCGGCAAGACCTTCATCTGCATCGTGGACAAATCCGCCGCGAAGACCGTGGAATTCAACCATCAATGGTAAAGACGCAAGGGAGGCTCTCATGAACGGCAGACAGACCGCATACGTCTCCGATCCGCTGTTCGGAGCGAAGGGGGACGGAGTCTCGAACGACCGCGCTGCGATCCAGCGCGCCGTCGACGCGGTATTTTCCGCGGGCGGGGGAGAGGTGGTCCTCTCCGCCGGAAAGACCTATCTCAGCGGAGGGATCATTCTGCGGGACAACGTGACGCTTTTCTTCGAGGACGGCGCGGTCCTGCTCCAGAGCCCCGATCCGGACGACTACGTCAAGCCCGCCGGAGACGGATACGAGCCGTACCGCCCGGAATACGGGCACAACTACTCCTCCGTGATCCGCTGGAGCCACCTCTGGTACCGCAATTATCCCCTGATCTTCGCCCCGGAAGGAACGCACGATTTCGCCGTGAAGGGGCGCGGCACCGTCCGCATGATGGAAGTCTCGGATCCGGAAAAGATCCTAAAAATCTGTCCGATCGGCTTCTACCGCTGCGACCGCTTCGAGATCAGCGGCATCCGCATCACGAACTACCACAGCTACGCGATGATGCCCTTCACCAGCACGAACGGCCTGATCCGGGATGTGACGATCGACGGCAGCTGCCACGGAAACGGCGACGGCATCTGTCTCATGAACTGTCAGCATATCCGGATCACGGGGTGCCGGATGTCGACGGGGGACGATTCGGTCTACATTTTCTCCTCCTGCCGGGACCCGCGCAAAAGCGAATGGTGGTCTTCCGACGATCCCCGGCCGTCGTATGACATCGAGATCGACCACAACGACCTTGTGTCCGATCACTGCAAAGCCTTCGGCATGATCCTCTGGGGGCTGACCTGCGAGGATCCCGAGAAGATCGAGGTGCGGCATGTCCGCGTGCACGACAACCATTTCGAAACGATGGGCAACTGGCTGTACTGCCCCTATACCGACAGAGCCGGGGTCCCTCCCGTGACGGACGTACGCTTTGAAAACAACGTCATCGACGGGATCGAGGCGAATTTCTTCGAGACCGAGATCAGCGACGTGAACTACTATCCCGCGGCGTCCCGCATGTACAACGGCGGCTTCGGGCACGGGCGCTGCTTCTGGTCCCTGACGGAAGGCTCGGCGCGCGTCTGCCGCGAACCGGAAAAACAGGACCCGCCGGAAGAAACCCCTTTCGGGATCATCGAAAACTTCTCCGCCGGGCGCGCCGCGATCTGGCAGGGGCTGCGGATCGACAGCGGACGCCCCTATCTCTTCCGGGCGGAAGTGAAAACCTCCGGCTGCGTCTGCCGCATGTTCGTGCGGGACCTCGACACCGGAGCGCTCGCCGCCTCCCTCGATTTTTCCTCCCCGGACTGGGAGGAAAAGCAGCTTTCGTTCACCGTTCCCAAGAGCGGCAACTATCACGTCGGCATTGAAAACGGAAACGCGGACGAGGGTACGGCGTACATCCGGAACGCTGCCTTCAGCGGGGGCTCCGTGCCGCCCGGATACGAAACCGTGATCTCCGACTGCGGCAAGATCATCTATAAGTACTCCGACAATTTGTTCAAACGATAAGGAGGACGCCATGGGACATGTTTCCCAGTTAAAAATGTACTGGTTTGCATCCGGCCCGCTCGAGGAGCTGACGCTTCCGGAGGGATACGCGTATTCCCACTTCTCGGAAAAGACCCGGGACAGGGATATTCACGACTGGAACGAGTGCATCCGCACCTGGACGGAATCCGACGAGCCCGACGAACAGCGCTTCAAGCAGGAGATCTACGATTTTCACGACATCGTGCCCGAGGAAGACGTGTGGTTCCTCGACTTCAAAGGCGAGCACATCGGCACCGCCACCTCCTTCGTCCATAAGAACACGGGCGCCGGGGACATGCACTGGGTCGGGATCAAGGCGGAATACCGCGGAAAGGGTCTCGCCAAATACCTCTCGTACATCGTGCAGAAGACCCTGCGCGGCAGAGGCGTGCCGTACGTCTCCCTCACCACCGGGGAAGGACGGGTCGCGGCGGTGAAATCCTATCTGACAGCCGGCTTCCTCCCCGTCGAATACGCGGAGGGCATGGTTTCCCGCTGGGAAGCCGTGCTCGAGACCTACGGCATCGACCGCATCCAGATGCTTTACGAGGACGCGTCGCCCTACAAGATCATCTGCCGGACCGGCCTCAAGCCGGCCGGAAAGGAGTACGGAGGAAACGACAAGGAATGAAAACGCCCGCCGAATACGTCAACCCCTATATCGGGACGCTCGGTCACCTTCTGACCTCGACCCGGCCCGTCGCCGCGCTTCCGCACAGCTACGCGCAGTCCTTCCCCACCGTCGCGCAGCCAGGCGATTACTTCATTGCGGAAAAAATCGCGTCCTTCCCGATCGGCACGGTTCAGGCCGCGTTCGCTCCGGCCGGAACGGAAGACCCCGCGAAGGCCGTCTCGCGCTTCGACATGAGCGCGGTCCGCTCCCATCCCTACGGGTATTCCGTATTTCTGGAGGATACCGGCGTCGCGGTTGAGGCGACCACCGCCATGCACTCCTTCGTCTACCGGACGGAAGGCGCGGGTGTGATCTTCCTCACGGCTGGGGACGCGGTCTTCACCGCCGGGGACGGGGAGCTCCTCATCGAAAAAAAGGAGGGGAGGAATTCTCCCCGCCGCTCCCATACGGTTCTCCGCCTCTCCGAACCGTTCCGCGCCGAGATCCGGGAGGGCTGCGCCGTGCTGTCCGGATTCGGCGGCAGCTGCACGCTGTACGCCTCCCTTTCCTATGTCTCGGCGGACAAGGCGCGCGAGATCTATGCCCGCGAGCTCGAAGGAAAAAGCTTCGATGAGATCCGGGCCGCTTCGAAAGCCGTCTGGGAGGATCTGCTCGGACGGGTGAAGGTCCGCGGCGGTCCGGAGAGCATGAAGACCGCCTATTACACCGCGCTCTACCGCTCCTTCGGGAAGATGTTTGATTTCGGCGAATACGGAAGCTACTACTCCGGCTACGACGGAGCGGTCCACGAGGGCGGCAGCTTCTACACCGTCGACCAGCTCTGGGACAGCTTCCGTTCGATGCATCCCCTGCAGCTGCTTCTCGAGCCGGACCGGCACAAAAAGATGCTCGACAGCTATGTGACGATGTACGTCCAATCCGGCGCGATGCCCTCCTTCCCGTCAGCCGACGGGGACCGTCCCTGCATGCTCGGCTTCCACGCCTCCTCCCTCTTCGCGGACGCGCTGGCCAAGGGCATCGAGACCGACTACGAGACGGCGTACCGCGGCATGCGCCGCAACGCGACGGAGATCACCATGCTCCCGTGGGCGGCGGACCGTCCGGCAAACGAGCTCGACCGCTGCTATTACGAGAACGGGTTCTTCCCCGCCCTCGATCCGGGTCAGACGGAATGGATCGCCGACGCGGACTCCTTCGAACGCCGGCAGAGCGTCGCCGTCACGCTGGAACACGCCTATGACGACTGGTGCGCCGCGCAGGTAGCGAAGAGCCTCGGCCTGGAGGAGGATTATGCGCTGTTCATGCGCCGCTCGAAGAATTACCGGAACGTCTACAACCGCGAAACCGGCTTCATGACGGCTAAGAACGCGAAGGGCGAATGGGTGAGCGACTTCGATCCCATGCGGGGCGGCGGTCAGGGCGGACGCGCGTGGTTCGCCGAATGCAACGCGTACACCTTCAATTTCTCCGTCTGGCACGACATCGAAGGACTCGCGGAGCTGATGGGCGGACCCGAGGCGCTCGCGGACCGTCTCGACGAGCTCTTCACCAAGCCCGCGCCGGGCAAGTACGGATTCCTCAACCAGTTCCCGGATTCCACCGGACTGATGGGGATGTTCTGCATGGGCAACGAGCCTTCCTTCCATATCCCGTATTTCTACAACTACTGCGGAAAGCCGTGGATGACCCAGCGCCGTCTCCGCACGATCATCGAGCTCTGGTTCACCGATTCCCCGCTCGGCATCTGCGGAGACGAGGACAGCGGCGCCATGTCCTCGTGGCTGGCCTTCTCCGCGCTCGGATTTTATCCGGTCTGCCCCGGAAAGCCGGAATACGCCCTCTCTTCCCCGATGTTCGACGAGGTCAAGCTGGATCTTTCCGGGAAAAAGTTCGTCATCCGGGCGGAAGGCGCCGGGGACGGCTTACGGTATATCCGCTCCGCGAAGCTCAACGGAAAGGAACACAACAGGGCGTTCCTGACTCACGCCGATCTCACCGCCGGCGGCGAGCTCACGCTGGAAATGAGCGACAAGCCGAACAGGGAGTGGGGAAAGGAAACAAAACCTTCCTTCACATAAGGAAACAAAGGCTTCGCCTTTGTAAATTCATTAAATGTCCCTGCGCGGGACATGCGCCGGGGAGGGCCCACTCAAGCCGTTGGCCCTCCCCGGAGGTCCCTCGGCTATATGGTATCTCGAACAGCTCGTTCGATTAGTCGAACCTGATTGTTCAGCTTAATATGGCATCGCGCGAACCGCGATGCGTCAGCTGAAACATGCGAAAAAGTCCGCAAGCGGACGTTTTTCGGCCTTGCGGCGGCGATCGAAACGCGCAGATAAATGGCTGCGCTTTCGAACAGCGAAAAAAACTCTTGACTTCATCCTCATTTTCTGCTATTATATCATCGAAGACGCTTCTAAGCTGGGGATCGTACGATCCCCTTGCGAGTATCTCTCCGAGATAGCTCGCCCGCTGTGGTGGTGTCTTCTTTTAAATTTGTCATGACAGGTTTTTTTCCATTCGATGCGTTCAGAATCATAAAGGCGCAGCTGTAAGTCTTTAAAACTGCATCATTGCCCATATAAAGAGATTCAAACCCACATACCCCCGAACCATACGATCGAAAAACGTATGGGTTGTATTCATATTGTTTTGCTATACCTTATTCAGAACAGGGCACGGAAAAGTTCTGCCCCCAACCCATATCTGCGCGTTTCGATCGCTGCCTTTAGGCCAAAAAAGTCCGTTCACGGACTTTTTTGCATGTTTCAGCTGACTCCACCAGTCCGCGCGATGCCGTGGGCTGACGAATCGGTTTTGACTTCAAGGGTGAGCTGTGGTTTATGCCATTGGGCCAAGGGGCCTCCGGGGAGGACTTGGTTTGCTTCGCAAACCGGTCGGCCAAGAGCTGGTCCTCCCCGGTGCTGCCCGCATAGGGCATATAATAGATTACAAAGGTGCAGCCTTTGTTTCTTTCTGAACAAGATAGAAGCGGATTCTTCGCTTCGCTCAGAATGACAAAGCGCGGCGAAGCTTTCCCGTCTTCCTGCTGACTGCGTCAGCGGGACGGCTTTACAGCATCCTCCGTTTCTTTACCGGCTTGCCGCACTCCGTGCAGTACTTCGCGTATCCCGGCAGCTTCGCGCCGCATTCCGTACAGAAGACCACGCTGCTCTCGCCCGGTCCGTCCCGCATTCCTTCCGAATTGTCCCCCATCCCGGACGGGACGCGCCCGATCTTAACGGGAGGCGGCATGACCATCGGCCCGGCATAAACCATCCGGAACTCCGCCCTCCTCCGGTCCCCGACATTCGGTACGGCATAGACTGCCTCCATGATCCGGGGATCGAGCGCGGGCCTTTTTCTTTTTTTCGGCTTCTCTTCCGCCGCGGTCTCGGGTTTTTCTTCGGCTTCCGCAGCGGCCTCCGGTTCTTTTTCGTCCTCCGGTTCGCTCAGGGAAAGAGGATATTCGTTCTTTTCATCCATGATCTGCTTCTCCTGTTTCAATACGCTTTCAAATCGACAAAAACAGCCCGTCCGGACTTTTTCGGCACATCCGGACGGGCAGCGTGTTACGGGTTTATACGTATTCGAAATCGTCCTGCGCCTTGAACCACTTGCCCTCGCCGAAGCTCAGGACAAAGAGGACGACCGCCACGATCAGCCAGCCGATCATGAACGGGGAGGTGTAGTAAATTCCGAGCGCGGCATGATGGATGAATCCGAAGAAGGAGAGCACCGCGCCAGCAAAGGCGATCAGAGACGCGCTCTTCAGCTTCCGGTCGATCATGAAGACGCACATCGAGCCGAGCAGGATGCCGATGATGATCGCGCCGGCTTTGACCGCGGGAACGCCGTTCCACATCGCTCCGTTCGCGACGAGCATCTCAGAAATATCGTCCGTAAATCCTTTGATCCCGTTCGCCTGCGCTTCGGACCAGATGCCCCAGCCGCCTTCCGCCATGGAACCGGTGGCAAGCGCGGCTTCCACCTGCGTGAACAGGAAATCGGCGATGGAAGGTACCATGGCGATCGCGATCGCCGCATAGTGCTTCGGCTTGCACTCCTTGAAGGCCTGTGCCACCATGATGACCGCGCACCACAGGAAGGTGATGGCCACGACTGCCGGAGGAACAAGATCCTTCAGGACGGTGAACAGTCCGAAGATGCCGGCCAGTCCGAGCACCACGCCGCTGACCCAGCTGTACGCCGCGCCGGCGTTCGTCTTCTTCAGACCGGGGTGTCCGAGCCACACGGTGTTCGGGACCACGCCGCCGAAGAGGGAGGAGATCATCGTGCAGATACCGTCCGCAAACTGCGCTTCCCGCACGTTGTAGGGATCGCCCGCCGTGTTCGCCGACTCCACGTTGTCCATGGTCTCGATGAAGTTGTAGATCTCCACGGGGATGACCACGGTCAGATACGGCGCGACATACGCAAAGCCGCTGAGCAGGGACTGCACCGTGTTCACGGGATTGGGGAAATAGAAGCCCACCTGCGTGAAGTCAAAGGTAGTCCGCCCGAGACAGATGGCGTACACGATGCCGCCCACGATGGCGACCATGAAGGGAGAGATCTTTTTCGGGAAGAGGTAGCCGGCAAACAGGCCGAGCATGGCGACCGCCAGAACGGGCAGGCCGACGACGGGATCCATGAACACGTCGAACACGCCTTCCGTCGCCATCCAGATGAAGCCGATGCCCGCCACGGTGCCGAGCAGGGCGGCGCGGGGCAGATGCTTCTTGACCCAGGGACCGATGAAGCCGCCGAGGAACTCGACGAAACCGCCGATGAAGCAGGCAGCCATCGCCGCGCCCCATTCAAGCTCGGGATCCCCGATGGCATAGTGGATGGGACTGATGACGCCGAACAGGATCACGAACATCGCGGGCGTCGAGATGCCGGAGGGCAGAGCCGTTATGTCCGGGCGTTCCAGCTTTGCGGACAGCTTGTGCGCCATCCACGCGTAGTAGAGGCCGCCGCACATCAGACCGATGGACAGGCCGGGGATCACGCGGCCGAAGATGATCTCGTCCGGCCATTCGAATCCCTGCAGAGTGGCGATAATGATGATGTAGTTGACGATATTGTTGGTGATCATATACGTCAACCCGCCGACGTCGCCCTTCGTAAAGAAGGGGATCAGGCTTTTCTTTTTGGCTTCCAAAACAGTTTCCCCCTATGTTGATATGATTACGCGGACCTTTCCGCGCGAGTCACAGTTTCACGCCGAGAGCGATCAGTTCCTCCCGGACTTCCCGGTACATGGCGAGCCAGAACTCCTTCGGCTCCCCGTCCTCTCCGTAGACCTCGTCGAAGGACAGCCCTTCGTTCCCGGAGGCGAAGACGTGCTCGTATCCTTCGAGCAGTTTTCCGATGATCGGCTCTGCTTCCGCGCGGGTCATGCCCTGCGCCGCGGCTGCTTTTCCGACCTCGCCCATCAGCCGCGCTTCCAGTCCGGAGCAGTTCGGCTTCAATCCGTCGCAGGAGCCCACGCCCTCGAGATGCCCGCCGGATACCGTAATGGCTAGCGCGTTTGCCGCCACCTCGCGGAGCAGTTCCTTCGTGCCCGCGCCGCTCTTAGGATAGATGTCGCAGATGATGACGGCGGGCGCGCACCGGTCGAACGCCTGGCACACGACGCTCGAAAGCCACATGCACTCCGGCGTGGAGGTGGCGATGTGCTTGATATGGATCGGATGGCAGAGATGATAGTCCGCCCGCCCGACCAGCGAATCCGCGAGCAGGGACGCGATCATGCAGACCGCGGCTCCCACCGCTCCTCCCGCCAGGCCGCCGACCATGACGCAGGCGAGCGAGGCGTTGAGCACGGGCGTATCCATGGCGTTGGCGACGCGGATCAGGTTGTCGTTCGTCATGATGAGCTCATTGTTGAGGGCGACGAGATGCGCGTCGCCGGGCTGGAATCCGCCCGGAGCCATCGCGGCGAGATCCCCGATCTCGGACACGCTGCTCTCCGCTGCCAGCCTGCCGATCCCGGGACGGCCGACCGCGGCACAGATCTCGTTCAAATATTTCATCTCCCTGCGCAGCGCGATCACCTCGGAAGGGGAGGCCCGCACCACGTCGAACCCGTCCACCTCCACGATGGAACCGCAGGTGACCATATCCACCACAGGCTCCTTCGCCCACGAGGTCACGGTCTTGCAGAACAACTCCTCCGTCATAGGGCAGCCGGGATTTCCCGCCACCACGCCCGGCAGGACGGAGGAATCCGGATGGCGGGGCCGGAAGGTATACGCGTCCGCGCCGCGGCCTACCGTCACTTCTTTGGGCATATTCCGCGCCGCCTCGAGGATCTCTTCCTTTGTGAATTTCATGACGCGGCCCGTGGATTGATTATACACGCCGGAGCGCACCAGAAGCTCGACGGCCGCCTCGAAAAACGCCTCCGCCTGCTCACCGTCCCGGAGGACGCACGCGCCGTCTTCCCTGTCCAGATCGAATTCCTCCACCACGTCCATAATGGGCATGACCACGTGATCCATGTCCCAGTCGTCCTTGGACACGATCTCCCCGGTGTATCCCCTGCCGACTATTTCCAGAAAATGCACGGCGATCCCTCCGCTGATGATGAAATGAGCAGGGCAGCCCCGCCGCATGCGCGGAACGCCCTCGGACAAGTTTTATTATACAGGATTCCCCTTTTTCTGTCAAGGGGAAATCCGCCCGGAAAGACGGAGAAGGGACGCTTTTCCGCATCCGTTTTTTCGGGCTGCCGCACCGCCCGACGACGGGCCGTACTACGCTAATGGAAACAGCGGCCGGGATCGCGGCGGACAAAGGCGGTCCGTCAGAATCTCGGCCGATGAAAAGGTAAAAAGAAAAATCCCGCAAAGCCTTGTAAATCAAAGACTTTGCGGGATGGGATGTACGAAATTTATTATTCGAACTCGCTCCTGCCGCCCACATACTAAACAAATTTGTTTAGGAAATATGGCTTCAGGTTTCTGTGGTATCCGTAGTATCCGAAAAGCGTGAATTTTTCGGGCACAAGTTGTCAGTGTGTTGTCGGAGCTACCTTACTCTTTAATTATAATCTCCCAATCATCCCGTGTCAAGTCCCTGTCCACAAAAACCTTAGAAACAAAACTGAAACCGAGAAAAGATTACCCCTCTCTCTCCAAGAAAAGACAAGATTTCAACATGCGCCTATAGTTCGCTCCCCGGCTGCCAGCTGCACAAACGACCCGCCGTGACCTTTTCCACCGCCAGAGCGGCGCAACGTGCAGGCTTTAGCCTGTGGGAAAGTCCGGCGGGGGACTGTTTATAACTGATTTCTGCTTCATAGTACACCCCACGTCATAAAATGAATCTGTCTCCCCTCTTGTAACCAGGAAAAAAATAAGGTATAATAAGGCATACACCCTCAGTAAGGAGTCCACGCCCATGCGTATTGCCGTCATCGACGACCAACCCGTCGACCGGGAGTATATCGCCGCCCTCGTCTCGCACTGGGCGAAGGATCGGGCCGAGACTACCGTGTCCGTCCCGTTCCCTTCCGCGGAAGCGTTTCTGTTCGCGTACTCCGAGGACCGTGACTTCGATATCCTGCTCCTTGACATTGAGATGGGGACTATAAACGGCGTGGAGTTGGCAAAAACCGTCCGGATGGAGAATGACGCCGTGCAGATGATCTTCGTCACCGGCTTCCCGGATTTCATCGCCGAGGGATACGAGGTCTCCGCAGTTCATTACCTGATGAAGCCCGTGGACAGGGACAAGCTGTTTTCCGCGCTTGACCGGGCGGTGGCGAATCTCGGAAAAGCCGAGCGGTGGATCCTGCTCCCTTCGGGCGACGGACAGACGCGCGTCCGCCTTGACCGGATCGTGTACGCGGAGGCTTATGGTCACGATCTCACCATTCATACGGAAGACGGGAATTTCACGTTCCGCAGAACCATCGGCTCATGGGAGGCGGAGCTCGGTCCGGAGGCGGGATTCGTCCGCTGTCACCGCTCCGTGCTGGTCAATCTGCGCTATGTCTCAAAAGTCACGAAGATCGACGTGATCCTCGACGACGGAACCGCTCTGCCTCTTGCCCGGAACGCGGTGCAGGCGGTCAATCTGGCTTTTATCCGATATTACAGGGAGGGGATCGAATGAGACTGCTTGACAAACTGTTCGCGCCCATGATCGACCGCCGGATCGAAGCCTT
>JAEEGL015677812.1_pt1 | contig 31833 bp, 19 predicted proteins | sample 9134231 | NCBI WGS metagenome assembly JAEEGL01 (sample SAMN16246548, study PRJNA631951) | gut metagenome | biome: gut microbiome; feature: rumen; material: fiber-attached | host: Bos | place: Iran: Karaj | collected 2018-10 | reverse complement strand
TTTAGTCAAAATAATTGTAATTAATAGGGCGCCCATTCCATAAATTGGACACACTGGACCTAATAAAAATCCTCTATTTATAAGCTTTTTTGACTCTAAATAGTAAGCAATTGTTTCTGCTAGCCATCCTAAAAAAGAATATATTAAAAACAATAAAAAATACTGTTCTATTAATTCTATACTCATCTTTTCTCCTTTTTAAACAAAAATAAACCTTTCTATGATTTTATCATAGAAAGGATATTTTTGCATTTATTATAATTAAGGGTTTACTGTTTTAGATGGAACTTTTGTTTTTATAGGTGTATTAGTTTTTGTTGGTGAGGTCGTATTAGTAGGAAGTGTTGTTTTTGTTGGAGCAACTGTCTTGGTTGGAAGAGCTGTCTTGGTTGGAACGACTGTTTTTCCTCCAGGAATAGTTGGCTTGACAGAAGCTGTAGGTTGAGTAGTAAGTGTAGGTAAAGCCGTTGGTGTTTCTTGATTTTCATCTCTTTCATTTATCCTTTTTTGTGCTTCTGACCTTCTTTCATATACTTCGTCAATCCATTCTTTTTCAGTTAATAGTTCTGGAAATACATAAAATTCGCCATCTTGTATATAGATTCTTCCTCTTAAACTATGAGGAAATTTATCTTTAAATATGAATCTAATTGTGTCTTCATCAACACCGTTTTCTATTTTGGCAGTATTTTCTGCTCTTTCGCTTTCGCCATCCCAACAAAACTTATCTGGATCATATCCTCTGTCGCCTTTTATTATTGCTTCATTATTATATGTTTGAAATAATGTTTGTGCAGTCTTAAAATCTGCTTGAATTGTAGCTTTTTCGGCATGTTGCATTGTGTCTGAACCAGACATTGTTGCTACACTAGCAATAATAACTATTACTATGATAGTAATAACTAATGCTACCATAGAAACACCTTTATTGTTCATAATAAACACCTCATTTGTATTTTATCTATTGTATATGATTAACTATGAAAACATAGCAATCGTGTCTTGAATTTCTTTCATTATTTCATCGCATCTTTCTTGAGAGGTTGCTTCCGCTTTAATTGTAAGATTTGGTCCAGTACCTGATGCTCTACATAATCCCCAACCATCTTCATAAATAACTCTTGAACCATCAATGTCTACAACGTTATAACCTTTTTCTTTGAAATACTTGGTACATTTATCTACTATTTCAAATTTAGTTTCATCTGTAACTTTAACAATTACTTCTGGACTTCCATAATATTTTGTAATTCCATCTAATAACTCTGAATATTTTTTATCTGTATTAGATAAAATTTGTAAAATTCTTGCAGTTGCATAGAATGAATCATCAAAACCAAAATATTCATCATTATAATAAATATGTCCTGCATATTCACCTGCAAAAATTAGATTACCTTTTCTGATTTCAGATTTAATGTAAGAATTACCAACCCTTACAAACCTAGGCTTTGCACCGATTTTTTCTAAGTCTTCATACAAGCTTTGAGAACATTTAACGTCTAATATAGCATCTGCACCTGGATGATTTTTTATTAAATCTCTCCAAGCGATTATCATAAATTCATCGCCAAAATTAATTCTTCCATTTTCGTCAAAACAAATAATTCTATCTGCATCACCATCATAAGCAATACCTATATCACATTTATTTTCACGAATGAATTCTTCAAATCCAAGCATGTGTTTTTCTTGTGATGGATCTGGATGGTGAATTGGGAAATTTCCATCTGGTTCTTCGCATTCAATCAAAAACTCTCCTGGATTTAATCTTTCATAAAATTCTCTGGCAAACCAGCCTGCAGCACCACTTCCACAGTCTACTGCAACTTTTAATTTTCTGGAGCCTAATTTAACTCTATCTAAAATGTAGTTTAAATATTCCTCACGAATATTTTTAGCAATTATTTGACCTGGTTGTTGAGCTTCTTCAAATTCTCCTTTTTGAACAAACTCACCAAGTGCTTGAATTTCATCTCCAAAAATACAATCGGCACCCATTCCACAAATCTTGAAACCATTATAGTTTTTTGGATTGTGGCTTGCTGTAATCATAATTGATGGTTTAATGTGCATAACTTCTCTTGCAAAATATGTCATAGGAGTCATACATCCACCTATATCAATTACGTTTAAACCTGTTGAAACGATACCTTCACAAAGAGCATTAAATAACATTCTTCCTGAAAGACGAGCATCACGACCAACGATTATTTCATGGTTGCCAGCTCTTTTCATAAGTGTTGCAAAACCTTTACCTATAGCTCTTGCAACGTCTTCATCGATTTCGTCAGGAACTATTCCACGAATATCATATGCTCTGAAAATATTTTTTGGAATATTCATTTGTACCTCCATTCATTTTTAAATATCCAAATTCTCTACCTCATGGGCGTGTGTTTGAATATATTCTCTACGAGGCTCAACTTCGTCACCCATTAATACTGTAAATATTGCATCTGCTTTTGCTGCATCTTCTAAGTTGATTTTTACTAATGTACGATTTGCTGGATTCATTGTTGTTTCCCAAAGCTGGTCAGGGTTCATTTCACCAAGACCTTTGTAACGCTGAATTGTAGCACCTTCTGAACCAACTTTTTCAAGATTAGTTTTAAGTTCTTCATCTGTGTAACAATAGATGTCTTCTTTTAAACCTTTTTTAGAAATCTTATAAAGTGGTGGTTGTGCTGCAAATACATGACCTTCTTCAATTAATGGGCGCATATATCTAAAGAAGAATGTTAATAATAATGTACGAATATGAGCACCATCAACATCGGCATCGGCCATCATAATAATTTTGCCATATCTAATTTTTGAAATGTCAAAATCAGATCCAATTCCAGCACCAATTGCTGTAATAACTGGACTTAGCTTTTCATTGCTATATATTTTATCAATACGTGTTTTTTCTACGTTAAGCATTTTGCCCCACATTGGAAGTATAGCTTGGAATTTTCTATCTCTTCCAGATTTTGCAGAGCCACCTGCTGAATCTCCCTCGACAAGATATAGTTCAGTAGATTCTCTATCATTTGAACTACAATCTGCAAGTTTACCAGGCATCCTTGAACTATCTAATGCTGTTTTTCTACGTGCTGTTTCTCTAGCTTTACGAGCTGCTTCTCTAGCACGTGCTGCACCAATACACTTTTCAAGTATTGCTTTTGCAGCTGATGGATTTTCTTCAAGATATTCAGCGAATTTTTCATTCATAACTTGAAGAACTACACCTTTAACATTTGAGTTACCAAGTTTTTGTTTTGTCTGACCTTCGAATTGAGGGTCTTGTACTTTAACTGAAATAACTGCTGTTAAGCCTTCTCTAAAGTCTTCACCTAAAAGATTGGAATCCTTTTCTTTTAAGATTTTATGAGAACGTGCATAATCATTTAAACATTTTGTAAGTGATGTCTTAAATCCTTCAATATGAGTACCACCTTCAGGAGTTAAAATATTATTAACGAAACCTAAGATGTTTTCACTATATGTATCAGTGTATTGAAGTGCAATTTCAACAGGTACTTCATCTCCGCCTTCAAAATAAATTGGCTTTGGATGAGTAGGTGTTTTGTTTAGATTTAAGAAATCTACGAATGAAATAAGACCGCCTTCATATTTGTGTTCACCTCTAATTGGCTCTTCTGGTCTTAAGTCTTCGATTGTGATTTTTAATCCTTTATTTAAGAAAGCCATCTCACGAAGACGTGTTTCTAGAGTTTCGTAATCATAATCTAATGTTTCAAATATTGTATCATCAGCTAAGAAAGTAACTTTTGTGCCGGTTTCTTTTGTGTCGCCGATTCTTTCAAGCTTAGTTACAGTCTTGCCACGCTCGTATCTTTGTTTATAAATTCCTTCACCGTTTGAAACTTCAACTTCTAAGTACTCAGATAAAGCATTAACAACTGATGCACCAACACCATGAAGTCCTCCAGAAACTTTATAGCCTCCACCACCAAATTTACCACCAGCATGAAGCACTGTGAAAACAACTTCTACTGTAGGAATTCCCATTTTGTGATGTAGACCAACTGGAATACCACGTCCATTATCTTTAACTGTGACTGTTTTATCTTTATTTAATGTAACATTTATTTCGGTACAATAACCAGCTAGTGCTTCATCGACTGAGTTGTCTACTATTTCGTATACTAAGTGATGAAGACCTCTTTGAGAAACTGTACCAATGTACATACCTGGTCTTTTACGAACAGCCTCTAAGCCTTCTAAGACCTGGATACTATCCTCATTATATTCATTTGTAACTTTTGTGTCTGCCATTATAAACTCTCCTTATTCGTTTACTTTGCCACTATTAATATTAAACAATTTAATGTTTTTTGTCAAACTATCGTACTTTAACAGCTGCGCTAAATCAGTACATGTAATAAGTACTTGAAAGTCTTTTACAACATCAAAAATTGAAAGTACTCTTTGCTCATCAAGCTCTGAAGTAACATCATCTAAAAGCATAACTGGATTTTCACCAATTTCTTCTTTAATTATATTTAACTCTGCAATTTTAAGTGCAAGGACTGCTGTACGATGCTGCCCTTGTGAGCCATATAAATTAAGACTTTTGTCGTTTATCAATATTTCAAAGTCTTCTCTATGAGCACCTACAGTAGTGTATCCTTTTATTACATCTATTGGTTCATTGTTTTCGAGATTTTGAATGAAATGTTCTTTATCTTTAAACTGCGATTTGTAAATAATTTTTATTTCTTCTTTATTATCTGTAAGCCCAGGATGAATTGTAACTAACTTTTCTTGAAGTTTATCTATGTATTCTTTTCTATAATTATGTATGATTTCCATCTTGGTAGCTAATTGCTCATTCCAAACACTAAGAGTCTCAAGTTTTTTAGACTTTAATAAGCTATTTCTATTATCTAAAATCTTGTTGTATTCTAAAAGCTCATACATATATTTAGGTTTAAGTTGTGAGATTAATACATCTAAAAACTTACGTCTTAATGCAGGACCTTGTTTTAAAATTGTAATATCATCTGGTGAAAAAATAACTAAATTAATGTTGCCAACTAATTCACTATTTTTATTAAGCTTTACTCCATTTAACTTAATCGTTTTAGAATTACCTTTAGTAAGATTTATTTCAATTTCGTTTTCGCGACCTGCTTTTTCATAAACAATGTCTATGTTCGAAAAATCTTGGTTAAACTCAATAAGTTCGGATTCTTTATATGTTCTAAATGAACGTCCAAGTGCTGCAAAGTAAAGTGCCTCTAGAATATTGGTTTTACCTTGTGCATTGTTGCCATAAAAAACATTTGCTTTTTCATTTAAAACTATCTTTTGCTCTTTGTAATTTCTAAAATTCTTAAGATATACTTTTTTAATGAACATTTTAAATATTCCTTTGTATATTTATTAACAATTATTAATAATATGTTAGTATCTTTGGCGCCAAATGGGCGCCGGTACGAATTATTCTTCTTTTAATCTAATTGGTAATACCATGTATGTAAATTTAGCATCTGTTGTAGGACGAATTACACATGGTGAAATATTTGAACCAAAGTCTAAGTAGATTTCATCATCTTCAATAGCCTTTAAGCTATCTAATAAATACTTTGGATTAAATCCAATTTCTAACTCTTGGCCTTCAGTCTCAACTTTAACTTCTTCTTTAGCATCACCAACTTGAGATGTACAAGATACAATAATGTTATCTATATTAACGTAAATCTTGATTGGATATTTCTTCTCTTTTTCAGATGATGAAATTGAAAAGATTGATGCTCTTTCAATTGCTCCTTGAAGTGCAGACTTATTAATTGTAATTCTGGTTTCTCTTTCTTTAGGAATTACATTAACGTAATCTAAGAAATCGCCTTCTAATAATCTTGAAACAACCTTGCAGTTTTCAATTTCGAATAAAGCTTGGTTTTTAGAAATAGAAATTTTAATTAAATCATCTACATCTAATAAAATCTTAGAAACTTCATTTAAGTATTTACCTGGAACGATTGCTTTAAAATCTTCTGCATCAGTAAATACTGGTGCTACTCTTTGAGCAAGTCTAAATCCATCAACAGCTACTACATTTAAAGTAGATTTATTAACATCTAGTAGACATCCTGTGAATATTGGACGATTTTCATCAATAGAAACTGCAAATGAAGTTCTTTTGATCATATCTTTAAATGCTTTTTGTGGAATTGAGATTGTTTTTTGTACATCTATAGTAGGAAGTTGTGGAAATTCATCTGCATTCATAGTAGAAAGTTTGTATTGTGATCCTTCACTTTCTATTACTAGTAGATTTTTTTCATTTACAAAAATTGTAATCTCTTCTCCAGGAATTTTTCTAATAATATCTGCAAACATTTTTGCATCTACAACAGTTTTTCCTTCTTTTTCTACTTGAACATCTTTAAGTACATATTGAATACCTAATTCCATATCATTAGTAGTAAGTATTGCTTCTGATTTTTTAAGATTAATAAGTATTCCTTCTAATATTGGTTGTGTAGTTCTACCTACGGATGTACGAATGACATTGTTTAGTCCTAATAATAATTTTTCTTTTTCACATATTAATTTCATTTTGGTACCTCAACTTTCTTTTATTTCATAGGAAAGAATTTCTTTCCTATGAAACATAAATAATTTCATTATATGTGAAGCAAAGCTTCACATAGGAAAATCAAAAATCTTTGATTTTTAGATTTTCGTTATTTATATAAAATGAAATATATTTTAGTAGTATTATTAATAAGAAATGTTAGTTGTGTTGATAACTATAAAAATCATTGAAAAGCGTAACAAATTTTGTGTGGAAAACTTGTTGATACTTTACAACATTTACTAACAATTCTCACATCATGAATGTGGATTAGTAGAAAATCACATGTTAATAACATGATTTTCACACTAGAGTGTGGATAAGCAATCAAGCCCTTCCGTAAGTAATCATAACAGTTTTGCAACCAATGTAACAATTATGTAACATTCCTTAGTTACCAACATTTTTACTAACTATCATCTTCTTAATGTTATCCACAATTGTCTTAGTATTTGGATTTAATTTCATCTCTTCTTCAACTTTTTTTATTGCATAAATTACTGTTGAATGATCTTTTCCTCCAAACTCTTTTCCAATATCTTTTAAAGATAAACCAGTAAGTTGTTTACAAAGATACATTGCAATTTGTCTTGGAAAAGCAATATCTGAAGTTTTTCTTTGAATCTTGAAATCGTTTTGGTCGATATTGTAGTAATTTGCAACTGCATATTGGATGTAGTCTACTGTAATAACCTTTTCGGATGAGTATTCTAGGTCTCCTATCGCCTTCTCGGCAAGTGACATTGTGATTTCACTATTTGTAAGTGAAGCCATAGCTACGATTTTATTAAAGACACCTTCAAGTTCTCTAATGTTAGATTGAACTTTTTCAGCAATCATTTTAATAATTTCGTCATCGATAGTTCTGTTTTCAAGTTTGCATTTCATCTGTAGGATTGCACAACGAGTTTCATATGCAGGTTTTTGTAAATCTGCAACTAATCCCCATGCAAAACGAGACTTTAATCTTTCTTCAAGTGGGTTTAGATCTTTAGGTGGCTTATCTGAAGAAATGATAATTTGCTTTTTGTTTTCGTATAAGTCGTTAAATGTATTGAAGAATTCTTCTTGACATCTTTCTTTACCTATTAAGAATTGAATGTCGTCTATAAGAAGAACATCGATGTTTCTGTACTTTCTTCTGAAATCTTCAGTAGTATTGTTTTGAATTGCGGTGATAAGTTCGTTTGTGAATTTTTCAGATGTTATATATAGAACTTTTGCATCTTTATTTTGCTGAAGAACAAAATTACCAATTGCGTGCATCAAGTGAGTCTTGCCAAGACCAACACCACTATATAAGAAAAGTGGATTGTAGGCTTCACCTAAGTTTTCGGCAACAGCAAGAGCTGCAGCATGAGCAAATTGGTTGTTATCTCCTACAACGAATGTATCGAAAGTGTATTTTGGATTAAGTGAAGTATTGTTTGAGATAACAGGCTGCTCTTTTTGTTGAACTTCGGTAATGTTGTCTAAAACTATATTAATAGAATAGTCTTTACCAGTAACATGTCTAAAACCTGTTTTGATTAGTTCTTTATATTTAAAATCAACTGTATTTTTTTGAAATGGAGATGTCGCTTTTAAATAAATTGAAGAATCATCCATTGAAAGTGGAGTTAATGGTTTAACCCAAGTATCAAAACTGATTCCGACCAATTCTGGCTTAACTATTTCTAAAACCTGTTGCCAGTAGTCATTAAGTGCTTGCATAATAACCTCCTCATAATTTAAAAAGTTATCAACATTTTATTCACAAATGTTAATAAAAATGTGGAAAAGTGTGTAAACAAATTGTAAAATCCGCTAAATAAGTACGTTTTAACAACTTTTCACATTGTTAGTAGTATAATCGTTGATATATAAGCATTTTTAGTAATAATTGTTAGAAAATCAATAAAAAAAATGCGAACAAAATTTCTAAAAAGGCTAAAATAATTATGTTGATTTGACGTAAAAATTGATTATGTGAAAATCTCTTAAAACCATATTAAAATAGCACCTTTTCAGTCCCATAGATATTATATTAAATCGAGCTGTTTTTTGCAACAAATATTGCAAAAAATTTAAGTTCGTATTTCCGTAAACATAAATTGCGCTATAAAGTATGAACATAATGTGTTTACAACGAGTTATGTTTCATATGTGTTTCTTTTAGGTTAAAAGTTGTAACTATATTATGTATATTTTTAAAAATTTAGTATAATTTAGTCAGGATAAAATTGATTTTTAGGAGGCACATATGAAAAGATTATTAATATTTTTAGTATTTATTATTTGTTTAATCAGTATCAGTTTTGCAGCTAACTTTAATGGAACGTTTCCAACCTTCTATTCTCCAAATAGTATTCGTGTTGGTGAAAAGGTTACATTGGCTTTTCCAGATTATATTAGGTTAAGATCATACTCTAATCATGGTAGTGGTCTTAGCGTTTATACTAGTGGATCAAAGACTTATACAGATGAAAATGGCGAGACATATGATAAATCAACTTCTATAGTTTTTGAAGGTAATTCAGTTTCTAGTGATGCTTATGTTGAGGTTAGTTATTATGACTATAGAACAAAAAGAGAAGAATCAATAAGATATGATATTAATGTTATAGAAAAAGATGCTAGTTATTCTTCTTCGAATCTTTCAAATGCTAATTATCTAGAAAACACAAATAAAATAAACTTGACTGTTGGGTCTAGAGCTAAACTTGTATGGAACACAGATGAGATATCAATTCAATCCTATGAAATTGAAGGCTCACGTCATACAACAACAAGCTCAGGATACTATTTAGAAGATGATGGACCAGCTTTTAAAGTAGTTAATACATTTACTAGCAGTACGAGAGTTGAAAATTATTATGAAATAGAAGGATTGGACGTAGGTTTCACAGAATGGACAATACATTATACAACTTTAAAAGCTAATCCTAAAAACCTAGCTAGTGAAGCAAATGTTCAACACACAAAGAAAATTGAAGTAATTGTAAATAAAGCTGGTAGTACAAGTACTTCTAGACCAAGTATTTCACAAGAAGAATTAGATAAATTAAATGAAGCAAGAGCAAGAGCTGGAATGGAACCACAGACTGCAGGAGAAGAAGAAAATACTGAAACATCTAGCCAAACTGGAAGTCAATCTAGTGCTTCAACTAGTACACAGTCAATTGCTTCAGAGAGAATTAAAGAAACAACACCTACACAAACTCCAAATATAACAAGTACTCCTGCACCAACGAAAACTCCGGTGCCAACCCAAACACCAAAAGCTACTCAAACACAAGCACCAACAAAAACCCCTGTTCCAACACAAACCCAAATTCCAACACAAGCTCCAGTAGTTACTCAAACACCTGAACCAACAGTTGAACCAGAAGTGTTTGGAAATGTTGATCCAATAGAAACAACAGAAACAGAACTTCCATTTATTGATGTATATAAAGAAAATGAATTCTATGATGCAATTCAATACGTATATACAAAAGAAATATTCAAAGGTATGGAAGAAGATTACTTTGGACAAGAAGATCCAATGACTAGAGGAATGATAGTTACAGTACTTTATAGAATAGATGGAGCAGATGAGAAAGAATATGCTACATTTAGTGATGTTCCTTCAACAATGTATTATTCTAAGCCAATAGCTTGGGCTAACAAAAAGGGTATAGTTTTAGGAGTTGGAGATAATAAATATGAACCAGATAAACCTCTTACAAGACAAGATTTAGCTACAATAATTTCTAGATATATGCTTTATAAAGGAATTGGAATTAAAAATACTGATGAAAACGCACTTCTTTCAGATATAAACGAAGTTGCTGATTATGCGATAAATCCTGTTAAGTTAATGGTACAAAAAGGCATAATGATGACAAATGATTATGCATGCTTTGAGCCAACAAGACCAGGCACAAGAGCTGAAATCGCTTATGCTATGATGATTTTAGATAAAGCTAAATAATAGGAGGTCTAAAATGAAAAAAGTCATATTTGTAAGCGTAATTATAATTGTAATGATGTTTTCTTTCTGTTTTGCAGAAATGGAATCATACAATATAACGACCACAGACAAAATTTATATGAAGATAGGTAGTACTATTAAGTTAGTTAATGATGTAAATGATGTTTTAAGAAATGGTAACGATATGGATCATGACCATCGTGTTCGTATAGAAAGAGGAGAACTTTCAATATTGGGATGTTCTTTTGAAATTTCTGATCGAGAGGAATACGTCTATTATATTAAAGGAATAGCTATTGGTTCATCAAAATTTAAGTTTAACTATACAACAAGAAATGGCGAATCAGGGAATAAAACAATAGATATTATAGTTAACTATGATGGAAAAGAACATAATAAACTTCCATGGATATCTAATGAAGATGTAGATAATTATTTAAATCCTGCAAGAGAAAGGGCACGGAAATATAGATCCAGAAGAGCCACATCATTATGATGATAACGGAAATGAGATATCAATTACAGTACAATTGTCTCAACAAGGAGATACTATTACAGCTTCAAGTAATGTATTATATGATACTTTAGACCATTATGACTATTTTTGGGCAGATATTTCTATACAACATGTAATAGTTCAATATAATTTTGAGCATTTATATGGCACCAACGTAATACCACTTCCTCAAGAAAGCGGACATTATCTTTTAACTGTTGTTGGTATAACCAAAAGTGGAATAAGATCTGAAAATGCGTCTTTAGAAGCAACTCTTGAGTATACAGTAACTCAGACTACTTCTCCAACAGCTACACCAGCACCTTCAAGTTCAGCTACACCTACTAATTCACCAAGGCCATCAAGCTCGGTTACACCAACGAGCTCACCAAAGCCATCGAGCTCAGTAACACCAACAAGCTCACCAAAGCCTTCAAGCTCAGTTGCTCCAACTTCGACACCAGCACCTTCTGCTACAGTAAAACCAACTGCTACTCCTACTTTAGCACCAACTGCTACTCCGACAGTAAAGCCTACTGTAGCAACAACTGAAGCTCCAATCCCTACTCCTACACCTGAGCCAACAGATTATCAACCATCAGATCCAATCTCTGATCAGCCATCTGACCCAATAACTGTAACTCCTTCTAATCAAGAAGAGTATATGGATCCTGGAGAGTCGACTGAATTACCATTCATTGATGTATATAAAGAAGATGAATTCTATGAAGCAATCAAATATGTTTATACAAATGAGATTTTTAAGGGCATGGAAGAAGATTATTTTGGACAAATAGAGTCTATGACAAGAGGAATGATGGTTACAGTACTATATAGATTAGATGGTGCATTTGAAAGTGACTACGCAACATTTGATGATGTTCCATCAAGCATGTATTATTCTCAACCAATCGCTTGGGCCAATAAGAATGGCATTGTTATAGGCATTGGAGATAATAAATATGACCCAGATAGAGCTCTTTCAAGACAAGATTTAGCTACTATCATTTCAAGATATATTCAGTTTAAAGACATGAATATTAACAACATAAGTGAAGCAGCTCTACTATCTGATGAGAATGATGTAGCAGATTATGCAATTTCACCTGTTAGAACAGTAGTTCAAAAGGGTATAATGATGACAAATGAATATGCATGTTTTGAGCCTACAAGACCAGGTACAAGAGCAGAAATAGCTTATGCAATGATGATTTTAGGAAAGGCTAGATAATAGTTAAGATAGATAATTATTGAAAGTGCCTAAGAATTCACAACTTAGGCACTTTTTTCTTGACATTACCATATTATAGGTTGTATAATGTGATAGCCGTCTAGGAGATGGCCTTAATTTGTTTATTATTAAATTTATATATATATTAGGAGGTGCTTATAGTGAAAAGAACATACCAACCAAAAAACAGACAAGAAAAAAGAGAACATGGCTTCAGAAAAAGAATGTCTACTGCTAATGGCAGAAAGGTTTTAAAGAGAAGAATGTTAAAAGGCAGAAAAAAGCTTTCTGCATAATTTAATTGTCTTTTATGCCCCACCAAGGGGCATTTTTTATATAATAGCATTAATATTTATTGCACAAAACTTTATATGGAGGTGAAGCACTTGAAGAATACTATTATGATTAAAGACGAAGATGTTTTTCAAAAGGTAATTACAAAAGGTTCTTGGTATGGTGGTAATTTTTTAAGTGTTTATGTTCTTCAAAATAACAAAGATTTCAATATGATTGGTCTTGGAGTTGGCAAAAAGGCTGGCAAGGCGGTTCAAAGAAATCATGTTAAAAGACTTATTAAAGAAGCCTATAAAGAACTTGAGCCTGAAACTAAATCTGGTTTTTACATTGTTTTTGTGTGGAAATCTAAAGCTGAATATGAAGAAGTTAGTTTTAATGGCATCAAAGAAGATTTATTAAAAACTTTCAAAAAGGCAGGTTTAATTTAAGTGAAATATTTGTTAGTTTTTTTTATAAAAATATATCAAAAATTAATTTCACCATTGCTTCGGAAATCATTGTATTTATGAGCCTACTTGTTCTCAATATACACTTGAAGCAATTAAAGAGTATGGTGCAATAAAAGGCTGCATATTAGGCTTTAAGCGAATTATTAGGTGTCATCCGTTTCATGAAGGCGGGTACGACCCTGTGCCAAAAAAGAATTAATTTTTAGGAGGAAATATGGGATTAGTTGCATACGTTTTTGGTTATGTTTTAAAACTATTTTTTAATTTATTAGGTAATTATGGATGGGCTGTTATTTTGTTTTCTCTTGTTGTAAAAGGAATAATGATTCCATTCACAATAAAGCAACAAAAGCAGATGAAAAAATCTCAAGAGCTGCAACCTAAACTTCAAGCATTGCAAGAAAAATATAAAGATGATCAACAAAAATTATCTGTTGAATATCAAAAGTTTTTAAAGGAAAACAAGTATAGTCCATTTAGTGGATGTTTTACAATGATTCTTCAATTCATCTTTTTAATTGGTGTCTTCTATGTTGTTTCAAGACCTATCACATATATGGAAAAGCTTGATGTAGACACAATTAACTCAAATTTAAAAGTAGCAATTTCTAATGAACAATATAGCGGTGATACAGAACAATTTGCTGCTTTTATGGATAATTTTGTTGCTGAACATTCAGGAGATGATATGTTCGTTAAGGCAACAAAAGATATTTCAGTTAATGAAGAAAATTACAATGAAAAAGCATATCTTGCATATTATAAAACCACAAATAGATATTATGAAATTCAAGTTTTAAAAGGAATGTATAGCAACGGAGAACTTGATTTCTTTGGAATTAACTTAGCTGAAATTACTATGCAAAACGTTAAGAACATCAAGCTATGGGTATTCCCTATTCTTACTGTTATTTTCTACTATCTATCTTTATGGATGATGTCTAGAAGACAAAAATCAGCTCAAAAGATGAAAGATGCTGATGGTAATGAAATTCAAATGCCAAACATGATGGCTATGAACTTCACAATGCCACTACTTTCAGGATGGATTAGTGTTAGTGTTCCACAAGGAATGGCTTTATATTGGTTTATCAATAGTTTCTTACAAGTTATTATTCAGTTAATATCTGAAAAAGTAATTAAAAAAGAAGAACAAGCTAAGAAAGATACAGTTGTTGTAGAAGCAAAAGCAGAAGAAGTTGAAAGCACCGAAGAAGCGGCATCTTCTGAAACTAACGACGATCCAGTTGAATCTGATAAAAAATCTAAACAAAATAATACTGGAAAGAATAAAAACTCTTCAAAAAAGAAGAAAAAGAAATAAATAACTTAAGATGAGCCAGAAATATCATATTTCTGGCTTGTATTTTTGAAGATTATAATGTATTATGTTGATAATTGCGTAATAATATAGGAGAAATCCTATTTATAATATAAGGAGGTATAATAATGGCAAAAGTTGTTGAAAGCATTGGCAAGACATACGATGAAGCTTTGAAAAGTGGTCTTGAACAATTAGGTCTTACAGAAGATGAAGTTACTATTGAAATTGTTAAAGACCAAAATGCTGCTAAAAAGTCATTTTTTAGCATATTAGAACCAAGACAGGTTAAATTATTAATTACTGAAAAGACTAATAATAGACGTCCTGAATCAAAGGCAAAAGAAGCTCCAAAGGAAGTTCAAAAAGAAAAAGAAATTGTTGAATTAGATACTGCTACTATTGAAAGCGCAACAGCAAAAATTAATAGCTTTTTTGATGAATACATTAAGGCAATGGGATTAAACCTTACCTACTCTACAAACTATGATAAAGGCTATATATACGTTACTATTGAGGGCGAAAGCTCTGGCTTAATTATCGGTCACAGAGGTGAAACTCTTGAAGCACTTCAAGTACTTCTTACAGCAGTTCTAAACAAAGAAAGTGATCAAAGAATTAGAGTTATTTTAGACTCAGAAAACTACAGAGAAAAACGTGCAAATAGTTTGAAAGGCTTGGCTTTGAAGGAAGCAGACTTCGTTGTTAAAAAGAGAAGAAACTTTACTTTCGAGCCTATGACGGCATTTGAAAGAAAAGCTATTCATACAGCTCTTCAAAATCATGCAAAGGTTACTACTTACAGTGTTGGTGATGAACCATACAGAAAAGTTGTAATTGCACTTAAATAACTTATTAAAGCGCCAGTTATGGCGCTTTTTTTATTATAAATAATTCAACAACAAGTATGTTTTGCCGTTCGTTCATATAACTTTTTGTGATACTCTGACTAAATAAGTGATAACAGCCATTGGTAATTTGCCAGTGGGCTTCATTCTAGTTTCATTATATTTCATTATATTTCATTACATGATACACCCACTATACTTTTGGAAAGGCAAACCCACCTAATGTCTGTAATCACTTATTTAGAGAGTATCTGAAAAGTTGACTCACTCACTCTAAAACATACTTGTTGTTGAATATAAATATTATAAAAAAGTGCTTTTATACTTGTATATTTAAGTGTTTGTGATATAATTATGTAAATCTTTGACGGGATTGAATATGGGGTTATCAAATCCCCTATTTTATTGTTTGAAAAGGAGGGTTAAAATGGACACAATCGCAGCAATATCAACCCCTTTGGGCCATGGTGGTATTGGTATTATTAGAATAAGTGGACCGAGGTCTAAAAATATTGCACAAAACATTTTTAAGTCAAAAACGGCCACATATGCTCCAAACACTATTGTTTTAGGCAAAATCTTTGATAAAGACACATTTATTGATGATGCGCTTGTATCATATTTTAAAGCTCCTAACTCATATACAGGTGAAGATGTTATTGAGATTAATTCACACGGCGGAATGCTTGTTGTACAAAGGATTTTAGAACTTATCCTCTCTTTAGGTGCTAGACTTGCTGAACCTGGAGAATTCACCAAAAGAGCGTTTTTAAACGGAAAGATAGATTTATCTCAAGCTGAAGCTGTCATGGACCTTATAAATAGTAAAACTAAGTCTGAGAATGAAATCTCTGCAAAGCAGTTAGATGGCGACTTAGGAGCTAAAATTAGAGATATTAAAGCTAAGATTCTTGATGTTATTGTAGATATTGAAGCAAACGTTGACTATCCTGAATATGATATCGAAGAAATCAGCAAAAACAAAGCTGTATCAAGGCTTTCAGACGTTTTAGTTGATCTAAAATCATTATCTAATTCATTTGATGAAGGTAAAATTATCAGAAATGGTATTAATGTAGCTATTGTTGGTAGACCCAATGCAGGTAAGTCTTCCCTACTTAATCGTTTCTTAAATGAGGAAAGAGCTATAGTTACAGATATTGCAGGCACTACAAGAGATACAATCGAAGAGCAAATCGTTCATAATGGTATATTGCTTAACTTTATTGATACAGCTGGTATTAGAGAAACACACGATAAAGTTGAAGAAATTGGTGTTGAAAAGAGCAAAAAGGCCATCTCCAATAGCGATATTGTTCTAGTTGTTTTAGATAGTTCATTAGGATTCAATGATGAAGATAAAGAATTAATTGAACTAACAAAAGACAAAAATAGAATCATAGTTATTAACAAAGTTGATCTAAATGTGTATATTGATAATAAGATTAAAGAACTTTGTGAAAAAGACACGCTTAAGATGGTCTCAGCTAAGGAAAATACTGGTATTGACGAACTTTTAGATAGCATTACCAACATGTTTATTAATACAGATTCAATTAATAATGATGCTATTATACTAACTAACAAAAGACATAAAGATGCTGTGGATAAAACAATAGCAAGTTTTGAAAATGCAATAAAAGATGCTCAAAACGATATGCCATTGGACATGGTATCTATTAACATTCAAAATGGTTTAAAATATTTAGGTGAAATACTTGGCGATAGTGTTTCAGAAGATGTTATAAATGGCATTTTTGCTAAGTTCTGCCTAGGAAAATAGATGTTTCACGTGAAACAAATAAGTAGCGGCGGCCATCGGCCGCCATTAAGAAAAGTGGTGAGAAAATGACTTTATATAATGCAGGAAATTATGATGTTATTGTTATAGGTGCTGGACATGCTGGTTGTGAAGCTGCGCTCGCTAGTAGTAGACTTGGCATGAAAACTTGCCTATTTACAATCAATATGGATACTGTTGCTAATATGCCTTGTAATCCACATATAGGTGGTACTTCAAAGGGACATCTTGTTAAAGAAATAGATGCTCTCGGTGGTGAAATGGGAAAAAACATAGATAAGACTTATGTGCAAATGAAGATGCTTAATAAGTCAAAAGGTCCTGCTGTATACTCTCTTAGAGCTCAGGCGGATAGAAAAAAATATTCTCAAGAGATGAAACATACACTAGAGCTTCAAGATAACTTAGATATTAAACAAGCAGAGATTATTAAATACAATGTTGAAGATGGAAAAATAAAGTCTGTTATCTCAAGAACCGGTGGACAATATTTTTGTAAATGTGTTATTCTTTGCTCTGGTACTTACTTAAAAGGTAAGATTTTTATAGGAGAAACTAGCTATGAAAGCGGCCCAGATGGCATATTTCCAGCTAATTTTTTAACTAAAAGTTTAAATGAAATTGGTATAGAAACAAGAAGATTTAAGACTGGTACTCCAGCAAGAATTAATAGTAAAACAATTGATTATTCGAAGATGGAAATACAACCTGGCGACGAAGATATGGAACACTTCTCTTTTGAAAAAAGAAATGATTATAGAGAAGACCAACTTCCTTGCTATCTTACTTATACCAATGCTTCTACTCATGAGATAATTATGAAAAATATCCATCGTTCTCCGTTATTTGGTGGTGAAATTGTTGGAGTTGGGCCAAGATATTGTCCATCTATAGAAGATAAAGTTGTAAGATTTAAAGATAAAGAAAGACATCAAATCTTTGTTGAACCTTTGGGTGATAATACTGAAGAAATGTATATTCAAGGAATGTCTAGTTCTCTTCCTGAAGAGGTTCAAATAGCCTTATATAGAACAGTTCCTGGACTAGAGCACTGCGAATTTACAAGACCAGCATATGCTATTGAATATGATTGCATTGATTCTACAAACTTAAAATTAAGTCTTGAGTATAAAGGTTACGAGGGATTGTTTTTTGCAGGGCAAGTTAATGGTTCTTCTGGATATGAAGAAGCTGCTGCACAAGGATTAATTGCAGGTATTAATGCTGCCTTAAAGATTAAAGGAAAAGATCCTCTAATACTTGATAGATCACAGGGGTATATAGGAGTTTTAATAGATGATTTAGTTACAAAAGGTACTAATGAACCATATAGAATGATGACTTCTAGAGCAGAATATAGACTTTTATTAAGACAAGATAATGCTGATAAAAGACTTACTCCTATTGGACATGAAATTGAATTAATTTCTGATGAAAGATATAATGCTTTTTGTAAAAAATATGATAATATTGAAAGAGAAATTGAAAGAGTTAAATCGGTTACAATTAAACCAAATGAAAAGACTAACGAACTTCTTAGAAAACACGAAACTACTGAAATTACTAATGGTGTAAAGCTTAGTGATTTAATAAAAAGAACAGAATTAGACTACGAAAGTTTAGCTCCATTAGATGAAAATCGTCCTTCTCTTTCAAAAGAAGAACAAGAAGAAGTTAATATAGAAATCAAGTATGAAGGCTATATTAAACTTCAAGAAGAACAAATTAAAGAATTCAAAAAACTTGAAGAAAAGAAACTTCCTAAAGATGTAGATTATGAACAAATAAAAGGAATTAGAATTGAAGCAAGACAAAAACTTAATAAATATAAACCAGACTCAATTGGTCAAGCTTCACGTATTTCGGGTATATCACCTGCAGATATCTCTGTATTATTAATATATCTTCACGAAAATGAAAACAAAAAGTAATTTGTTTCACGTGAAACATCTAAAATGAAAACGAACGATAATATTTTATTAATAATGTACCGGCGACCATTGGTCGCCATTTTATTAATTGTTGGAGGAATTATGATATACGATAAAGCTAAAGAATTATTTGAAAAAGTTAATATTGATCTAAGCCAAGATATGTATGATAAGTTTTGCAAATATGAAGAGCTTCTTTTATCATGGAATGAAAAAATAAATCTAACAGCAATAGTAGATGATGAAGAAATATGGTTAAAACATTTCATTGATTCGGCAGTTATATCAGAATATATTAAACCTAATACATCTCTTATTGATGTTGGAACTGGAGCTGGTTTTCCTAGTATTCCATGTCGAATAGTTAGAGGTGATATTACACTAACATTGCTAGATTCTCTTAATAAACGTATTAACTTTTTAAGTGAATTGTGTGGAAATCTTGGCATAGAAAACACAGATTTTGTTCATGGACGTGCAGAAGATTTTGGACAAGATAGAAAGTTTAGAGAACAATTTGATTATGTAACAGCTAGAGCGGTTGCTAACCTTTCTACTCTATGTGAATTATGCATTCCATTTGTTAAAATTGGTGGAGAATTCATATGCATGAAATCTGGAGATGTTAAAGAAGAAGTTTTAGAAGCTAAAAACTCAATTGAAACATTAGGTGGAGAAATAACAGACACAGTTTTCTATGACCTACCAAATACAGATATTAAAAGATGCTTAATAATAATCAAAAAGGTTAAAAATACGCCTGATATCTATCCAAGAAAAGCAGGAATTCCAAATAAAAAACCCTTGTAAATAAAAACAATAATATATATAATTAAAAAGACGATAAGTATTTTGAAATACGGAGGAAAAAATGGGTAAAGTTATTGCTATTGCTAATCAAAAAGGCGGTGTTGGAAAGACTACAACCGCAGTTAATTTAAGCGCATGTCTTGCATTGCAAAAAAGAAAGGTTTTATTAATTGATGCAGATCCTCAAGGCAATGCTACATCTGGTGTTGGGGCCTCTAAAGAAGTTGAAAAATCAACCTATGATGTCATTCTTTTAGGTGAAGATATTAATAATGCAATTCAAGAAAGTTCAGTACCAAATCTATATGTTTGTGCATCAAACATAAACCTTGCAGGTGCTGAAATACAGCTTGTTTCAGAGATGTCTAGAGAATATAAATTAAAAGAAGCCATCAAAAAAATTAAAAATGAATATGACTTCATTTTAATTGACTGTCCTCCTTCTCTTGGTCTGGTTACACTTAATGCATTAACTGCATCTGACTCAGTTTTAGTTCCTATTCAATGCGAATATTATGCACTTGAAGGTTTAGGACAACTAATGAGTACTATCGATTTAGTACAAAAGCATCTTAATAAAAACCTTGAAATTGAAGGCGTTGCGCTAACTATGTATGATGCTAGAACTAATCTTTCAATGCAAGTTATTGAAGAAGTTAAAAAATATTTTAAAAATAAAGTTTATAGATCAATTATTCCAAGAAACGTTAAATTATCTGAAGCACCTAGCTATGGGCTTCCAATATCTATGTATGACAAGGGTTCTAAGGGAGCAATTGCATACAATGATTTAGCTAAAGAAGTTATTAAAAACAATAAAAATTCATAGTTAGTCGACTAACAAAATCTATAAATTATTTAGGAGGTAGTTATGCCTAGTATTAAAGGAGGCCTTGGAAAGGGCTTAGATGCACTGTTTCCATCAAATGTTAATGTAGATAATTTATATACAGATAACAAAGAATCAAAAGATGCGGTAGTTCAATTAAAAATCAATGATGTTGAACCTAATGTTAATCAGCCAAGAAAAAGTTTTGATGACGATAAACTTACAGAACTTGCAGATTCAATAAAAGAACATGGTGTTATTCAACCAATCATTGTTACCAAAAAAGATGATTACTATCAAATAATAGCAGGAGAACGTCGTTGGAGAGCTTCTAAAAAGGCTGGCCTAAAGACTATTCCGGCTATTGTTAGAACATATGATGATAAAAAAACACGTGAAGTTTCTTTAATTGAAAACATTCAAAGACAAAACTTAAATCCACTTGAAACTGCACAAGCAATTAGAGAATTAATGGATGAACATCATATGACTCAAGAAGATATCTCTAAAACCCTTGGAAAAAGCAGAAGTTCAATAGCTAATACATTAAGAATTCTTAACTTAGACGATAAAGTTAAAGATATGATTGAGGCTGGACAGATTTCTGAAGGACATGCTCGTACACTTGCTTCTATAGATGATCATGCTAAACAATATAAGCTTGCATTAGATATTGTTAATATGGATATGAGTGTTAGAGAAGCTGAAAGTTATGCCAAAGAAGCTAAAAAGCCATCAAAAGCTAAAGGTAAAAAAGCGCCAAAAGGCAAGTTTGAAATCTTAGCAAAAGACTTAGAAAAGCAGATGAGAGAGGCTCTTGGAGCAAAAGTTACCTTAGATGCCAAGACAAAATCTAAAGGTAGAATTATCATTGAATATTCTTCAGAAGATGAACTAGATAGAATAATCGAAAAATTTGGAATATAAATTAAAATGCCTTAAAACCAGTGGCTTTGGGGCATTTTTTGTTAAAAATATGCTAAGAATAGGTATTTTTAATTGAATTTATGTTAATATCTGCTTTTTCAAATAACAATTGACATGGCTCTAAATAGGTGCTAAACTAATAGAGCATGACACGGAGAGGTGGTCGAGTTGGTTTAAGGCACCAGTCTTGAAAATTGGCGTGCGGGTGACCGTACCGTGGGTTCGAATCCCACCCTCTCCGCCAAATGTTTTTAAGTATATAATGAGCGGATTAATGATATTTGTGGAAGTAGAAATTCGAACCCACGGTGAAGACAGACTTACGAAGTAAGGCTGGATTCGGGTTCGCATTCCGGAGAAATCTGCGAGCTTAAGCGAAGCATATCCCACCCTCTCCGCAAAATGTTTTTAAGTATATAATGAGCGGATTAATGATATATGTGGAAGTAGAAATTCGAACCCACGGTGAAGACAGACTTACGGAGTAAGGCTGGATTCGGGTTCGCATTCCGGAGGAATCTGTGAGCGAAAGCGAAGCATATCCCACCCTCTCCGCCATACTATTTAAAGCGGTTAAAGCTAATCAAAATAGAATTATAAGACAATAACGTAGCGGCGACCAATGGTCGCCATTTATATATCATTGTTTCGGAGACATACCCAAGTAGGCCGAAGGGGGCAGTTTGCTAAACTGTTAGGTCGGGTTTTCCGGCGCGAGAGTTCGAATCTCTCTGTCTCCGCCATGAAAAAGAACGTTTCATATGAAACGTTCTTTTTTGTTATCAGATGGAAAGAGATTTATCAAAATAGTTTTAGAAATCTATCGTTAACTTTTGGAACGTGTCCCCAAAAGTTCGCGAACCTTTGGAACGTGTCCCCAAAAGTTAACGATAGCAACGTATTCAAGTTTTATTACAAATATTACAAAAATCTTCGTAACATTTGTAATTTAATCACAACACAATCTTAACAATAGGTGTTCAATAGCACAAACCGCAATTTTCCGTACATTAAGAGCCGTTTTTTGAGTTCCAAAAGGGCTTAAACACTACAAGTTTCTACTTTACTTTTATATATAAATATAAAATAATATAAGTAGTTAATTTGCACCAAGTGCAAGAAAACAAGTATTGTGGGGGAAACAAATGAAAAGAAAACAAGTCATTTCGTTTATATTAATATTTTTGATTTTTATGCTTAGCTCAATTGCGTTTGCTGATGAATATGCTTTTGCAAAGAATGGATATCATAATCATATAACTTGGGATGGTACTTTCCATTACACGTTAGAAGCATGTACTCCTAATTCAGCTGGCTGGAAACTAAAATCTGCAGCGACTTGTACAAGTGCTGCAGTATATGAATCTGTTTGTCAGTATTGTAGCGGAAAAAGTACAAAAACGGTAGGTAGAGCTAAAGGACATGATTATCAGCTAGTTTTTAATCCGGAGTTTGAGGCTGATAAATGTCGTCGAGAAGAATGCTCTAGATGTTCATCCAAAAAGAGTTGGCAAAATCATACTTTTGATGAGGGAACATTAATTAGCACACCAACTTGTACTACAGCAGGACAAACGAAATTCACTTGTACAGTAGAAAATGCACCAGACACCCATTTTTATAACACAGAAGCCCCTGCATTAGGACATGATTTAGGGGGTTGGGTAACTAATACAACTCAACACTGGAAAGAATGTTCAAGATGTGATGCTACAGATAGCAGAGGCAATCACGAAGATAGAAACATTGATGGCTATTGTGATATTTGTGGATATGTAATGATAATTTACGTAAATAAACCTCAAATAGTCACAAACCAATTTACATATAATGGTCAAACTCAAGCAGCTCAATTTAGCGGGTTAGATACGTCAGTAATGGCAGTTACAAACGGATCTAAAAAAGATGTTGGCTCATACACAGCAACTATTAGTTTAATAAACACAGCAAAATATCGTTGGATGGATGGTACAACAACTCCTTTAAACTTTACATGGAGAATAAGAGAGAAAAATGTTTATGTAACTTGGGAGCCAGAAACCACATTTGAGTGTAATGGATCTCCACAGATTTGTGATGGTATTTGTCCATCAGGTGTAAATGGAGAAACAATTGTTTTAAAAATTGTAACACCTCAAACAGCATGTGGAAGATATACAGCTACAGCATCAATAGAAAGTGTAACAAATGGAAATAAAAATAATTATATATTAAATAATACAACGCAAAATTTTGAGATTGTAGATACAACAAGACCTGCTGTAACAGTATCTCAAAATATTGATACTTGGACAAATCAAAATGTAGTGTTTACAGTTAGTGCTACAGATTCTGGTTCAGGAATTAAACAAATTGAGTATAGTATGGACCAAGCCACCTGGAAATCAAATTTTGATTCAGGAACAATTACATCTAGTGGAACAAAAACATTTTCAGATGAGCAAAATAGTACAATTTATTTTAGAGCGATAGATAACAAAAATAATTTAAGTCAGGTTGCGGGACCTTATCCAATAAAAATAGATAAAACAAGACCAACGTTTACATATGTTAAGAGCCCCGATAGAGATTGGACAAATGATAAGGTAATAGTAAACATTAGTGCAACAGATAATATTGGAGTTGATCAAGTAAAAGTTAATGGAACGGCATTAACAAATTTAGTTGGTCATGGAACATCAAATGGATTGTCAATAAACAAAGAAGGTTCATTTAATGTTACAGAGAATGGAACAACTACAGTAATAGTTACAGACGTTGCAGGAAATTCAAATACGGGAACAATTGAAGTTTCAAATATAGATAAAATTGCTCCAACAATAACTTTTCCAGCAACAATAGACACAAGCTTACAAACAATTGTAGCAAAAGATAATGTTGCTCCTAATTCAAAAATGAAATATATAGCTGTTTCTAGAAGTCAAAATGAGCCACAGGTATTTGGCGCAGGAACTTCTACAACAGGTAATGAATATGATTATTATTATCAAGTAGCAAATAACGCAGAAGTATCATTTAACTTCACATTTAATGGCGAAGGAACTTTCTACATATTTGCTAGAGACTTAGCTGGAAACTATACAAGAACATCAACGGCATTAACACATAAAGATATCAATTCACCAGACGTAGAGATTACATTAGACTTTGGTGCTGGTAACCCAACTAATTATGTTTATGATGGTTTAGCACATGAACCAAGGTCAATTGTAAAAGACACTACAAAAAATAATACATTGGTTGAAGGAACAGATTATACAAAAGTAGTTACAAACAATATTAATGTTGGTACAGCGACAATTACTTATACAGGTATTGGTAATTACAATGGAACAAGAACAAAAACCTTTGAAATTACTCCAAGAGATTTAAACGTTGTACCAAAGAGTGGACAAAATAAATTTTTGGGAGTAGATGATCCAGTATTTGAATATACATATAACAACGAAGTATTTGGAGAAGTACCTGGATTTAGTGGCGCACTTTCAAGAAATCCATTATCTGAAGAAGCTGGACAGTACGAAATAACGGTTGGAACTTTAGCTTTGGTAGATAATAGTGATGGCCATTTCTTAGAAAACAACTACACATTAAGATTTCAAAGTGGAGTAATGTTTGAAATTAGTCCATATGATTGTTTAGAAACCACATGGACAATTCCAGCAGGTGGAACAATTAAGCTTCCAATACCAGGATATGCAACAAATAAATACATGGTATCTTGGGGAGACGGCACCATGGATAGATATACAATGGAAAGCTTCCCATCACACACATATAACAATACAAGCACAAAGGATTATATAATTCGTATTGCTGGTAGCGTATATCAATTTGGATATGTTGAAGATACAAAACCGACATCAACAAATATATATAAAGATTATTTAACATTTACAGATTATTTAAAACAAATAAATAAATTTGGACATAATAATTTAAAGAGAATTGGTTTCAGTTATTGTGAAAACTTAATTGGTCCAATACCAGCAAGAATTGGCTTTGACGATTTATTAAGTGCAGAAAATTTCTTTAATGAATGTAAGAATTTAGATGGAACAATTCCTTCAGAATTCTTTAAAAATTTAGATATTGTTTCTGCAAAAAATACATTTAAAAATTGTGAAAAAACTACTGGTAATTTAGATGCTTCAATTTTTGAAGGATGTACAAAAATAAATAGTTTTGCAAGCACATACGAAGGCTGCATAGGAATGACAGGAACTATTCCAGATGGTATGTTTAAGTCTGGCACACCAGCTACTTCATTTGCAAAAGTATTTAAAGGAATGCATATAACAGGAGAAATTCCAGAAAACCTATTTAAGTACAATACAAAAGCAAATACATTTAGCGAAGCATTTTGTGGAATTACAGGAATCACTAAAATACCAGAAAACTTATTTGCAACTAATATAGTAGCAACAAATTACTATAGAACGTTCTACGGTTGCACAGGTATTTCAGAAGTACCTACAAATTTATTTATAAACAATGTAGTGGGAAAGATAACAAATCTATCATCAAGTTACAAAGACTACAGAGAAACATTTATGAATTGCACAGGCATTACAGAAGACTTAGATCTTGACGTTCTATTCATAGGAAAAGATATGTTTAGAAATTGTACAGGAATTAAAAAGATAGTACTTCCTAACGTTGTAGAAATAGGTGACGGAGGATTCTATGATTGCAATTCATTAATAAACATCAAGATTGTTAGAGATAACTTATCTACAATAGGTGTAAATGCATTCTATTATGGAGGACCAAATCCACCACTTACAACTTATATTAACACCGACTCGTTAGTATTATATACATACAATTGGGAAGGCGATAATAGAGCAATCGATACAAAAGCACCAAGAGGCACAGTAAAAATAGTTGCTGAAAATTATCCATTCACAAAGACAGAAGCTATACAATTAAAGATTACAGTTGAAGATGATAAGACACCAGCAAGAGATTGCTTCTATGCAGTACTAAATGATTCAGAAGTAAGAGGATTTAAGCAAGAAGAAATTGATAGCTATAGAGACTTTGATAGACAACAAATTATAGATGCTATTGAAGCGGGAGAAGAATTACCTGAATCAGTATTTAAGCTATTTGATTGGAAGAAGTTTAATCAAGAGACAGAGCTAACAACAGACTGGACATTATCAAATGGTGAAGGAGTTAAGACGGTGTATGTTTACTTCATGGATCAGGCAGGAAATATAAGTCAAGTAACACAAGACCTAGAATTAATACACTAAACATATTAATACTTCGTAGTGGCGACCATTGGTCGCCACTATTTTTTTGTATCATTAATCATTGCCAGATTAATTCTTCGTGTCGGCGACCATTGGTCGCCATTATTTATATATATTAAAATGTCATTCACAAATATCACTCAAAGCCCCGGTTCCGTAAGGAGTTCCCAGGGCTCTTTTTTATATTACAAAATGTTAACAGATATTAAGGTGAAGCAACATAATTGAAAAGAATTCTTAAAAAAGCATGTAATAATTGAAACGAAAAATCGTCAAATGTTGTTCCGTAAAGGGATACGTGTGGATAACTCTTGAAAGTGGCTCTAAATAGCCTTTTTGACGATTTTGGCATATAGATTTTTTTATATATTAAGGCTATATTTTTATCAAGTGTAAAAGTAGGTGTACTATGCTATGCACCTGATTTTGTTAGTCAACTAACTATGTTGTTTATATAAATAATATTATTAATAATTTATCAAGATTATTGGGAGGTGGTGCCAAAATGAATTTAACTAAATATCGACATGACAAAGTGCGGACTTTTTGATTCATATGGCCCGCCAGGAAGCATAGATGATCAAGAAAACTATTTGAGATTTGAGGAGAGAAAAATGAGAATCGATTTTAGAGCAAAACAAGGAAAAAATATAAATAAAATAAAAGCTATTGCGATGGTATTGATTTTGTTATCCACATTGGTATTTGGAAGCACAGCGTTTGGTATAACCCAGATATACACGGAAACAGATTTAAGAACTCTTGCGACTGAAGTAAGAGGTGGAAATAATTATGCAGGCATAACGGTTTACTTGATGAATGATATCACGATGAGTAGTACTGCGTTTGATCCAATAGGGTTCTCAGGAAAAGGTTTTTCAGGAACTTTTGATGGACAAGGCTATACAATAAGCTCAATAAATATAAACAATTCAGACGACAAGGGAACGGGTCTTTTTGGATATACAAATGCATCAGGTGTTGTTAAAAACGTGCGACTTACAGGAACTATAGTAGGAGGTTCAGATACGACTGGTGGAAGCAGTATGTATGCTGGAAGCATTGTAGGATACCACAAGGGACTTATTGAAAATTGCATAAATGAATGTTCTGTTACAGGAAGAAGACCAGGAATGCCAGCAAGTGGTCTAGTAAACACATACAATGTTGGAGGCATAGTTGGATGTCTAGATGGGGGAACAATAAGAAATACCATTAACAAGGGTACAGTTTATACCTATCGTCAATGTGGAGGAATTGCAGGTCTAGTACATACAACGGCTGGAGCATTAATTGAGAATTGTGTTAATACTGGTTATGTTCACACGTCTGGCGCAGATGTTGGTGGAATTGTAGGATATGGTAGTTATTGTACTGTGAAAAACTGCTATAACACAGGAAAAGTTCAAGGATATGTTTCTAATAGCTGGGTTGGCACATATGGAATAGGTGGATTAGTTGGTAACATGCGTACTGCAAATTTTAGAATAGAAAACTGCTACAATGTTGGACAAGTTAATAATACGGACACTGGAAGTCCAAAAGGAGGATTTGGATGGATTTGTGGAAGAAGAAATAATGGAACTATTACAAACACATATTATTATTACTCAAACTTAAGTAGTATGACGGGTGTTCGTTCAGCTGGTTCAGGCTCAGGCACGGGTACTTCAAAAACACAAGCCGAGATGCAAAATGCTGCGATGGTTACAACATTAAATGCCTCACAAAATCCAGCACCTTGGGTACAAGATATTACTAATTCAAATAATGGATACCCAATCTTGATATATCAGCTTAAGGTTGATGAATCCACGTGTCTAATAATGACATGGGAGATTCCAGCCAATACTACTATTAAACTTCCTATACCTACAAGAAATTCTAATTCTTTTGTTGTTGATTGGGGGGACGGAAAAGTAACTGGTCATACAACAGATGATTTTCCATCACACACTTATACAACTGCTGGAACTTATACAATTAAAATAAGTGGAAGTGTATGGGTATTTGGACATATTCAAGAAGAGCAACCTACAGCATCAAATACATATAGTGATTATTATACCTATTCTTTATATTTAAGAACAATTAGTAAAATGGGTAATTTGGGATATGGTTATTTCGGATGTTCTGGTTGTACAGGCCTAACCTCATTTGTTGCTTACAATACAGGTTGTACAGATAGTTTAGTAAGATCTAGTTTTATGTTTAATAATTGTTCTAGTTTATCAACAATAAATATGTCAACTTTTAGTACAAGTAATGTAGAAACAATGAGATATATGTTTAGAAATTGTTCTTCTTTAACGAGCCTTGATATTAGTCCACTAGATACAAGTTCAACAATAGATATGTGTGCAATGTTTATGGGCTGCTCTGGTTTAACTACCTTAGATGTCAGTACTATGCGTACAAGTTCTGTTGTTAATATGGCTAGTTTGTTTAAAGATTGTTCTAGTTTAACGTATCTAGACTTATCAAATATGAATAATTCAAGCATTACCAACATGCCATTTATGTTTATGGATGATTCTTCGCTCGAAGTAATTCTTCTGGGAAATAATTTTTCTATTTTGAATGGAGAAAACATGTTTAGTGGTCTAGCAAATCCATGTGCGATAATTACTGAAAGAGATGCAGTATTTACTTCATGTGGTACATCATTAGGTGTTGGATCAAACACAAAATTGTATGTATATGGAAAAACATTAGAAACAACATTTGAAGGAAACAGTAATATTTCAACTGCTTTTGGAGGAGCAAGCAAGATTCAACCGATATTAGAATTAATACCAGAAAATCCAATGCACGTAGCAAAAAATGCTACATTTACTGATCCTGGATATACAGTAGCTGGAATAGCTGGAACGAATACAACTCATCCAATATTTACAGTATTTGGATACCAAGTAGAATCAACAAATAATGTAAATACAAGTACACCGGGAACATATACAGTTAATTATGGATTATCTAGAGTAACTTCTTAATGAATATAGAATTAATGAAATAGAAATAAGGAGGTGGTGCCAATATGAATCTAAAACAATTTAATATGCGAGATGTTCGGCTTAGGTGAGTCATATGGCCCACCTGGGCGACCAAATAATAACAGAAATGTGATGCAAAACATTTTTAGAAAATTATGGGGGACGCAAATGAAAAACAAATTATTAATCTTGTCGATTTTAATAATGATGATACTGATGATAGGACAATCAGCATATGCATATGTTGTAACAGGTTATAGGTCTTGTGGTGATGGAAAATACCACTATACATTATTTAGAGATTCAAATGGTACACTTCACGAAGGACCAGTAGAAACTTGTACATTTGGACCATGGACTCAATATCAGTCGCCGACGAACTGTATTACACAGGATATCAGAGTACGTACATGTACAGCTAGAGGAACTGATGGCAATTGCGGTCAAAAGATGTATTCGTATACTGGAACATATGGACCTCATAGTTGGGGAGATTGGAATGTAGTTACACCACCAACTTGTACTGAACCAGGTCTTGAGAGATGCATATGTACAATAAGTTCTGCACATACAAAAACTCGTGAAATAGCTGCAACTGGTCACTCTTTTGGTACGTGGGAAATATCAGTAACTCAACACTGGAAGAATTGTGCATCTTGTGGACTAGAAGCTGATAGAGGAAATCACGTTGATGAAAACTCAGATAATTTCTGTGATGTATGTAATTATGAATTTGGAACAACTCCACCAAACGTTATAATGATGGAGATAAGAACAGTAATTGTAGAGCAACCACAAGGTACAGGTTCAGTTTCTATGGATGACTGGACATTTGGTGAAACAGCATCAAACCCAGTTCCAACATCAACCACAAATGGTACAACTGGGGTTACATATGAATATGTAGGAACAGGTGATACAACTTATGCCCAAACATCTACTAAACCAACTAATGCAGGTTCATATAAAGTAATAGCAACGTTTCCTAATGCTAATGGTTATTTAGGATTCCAAGCTGAAGATCCATTTATCATACACCCAGCACCTAACCCAATGCAGAATACAACTCCTCAAACTTGGGGACCAAGTTATAGTACATCAGCACAGACATATCAGATAACAACTGCTACAAATGCAGTAGGAACTGTAACTTATTCTATAGTTCAACAAACAAATAAAGATGGAAATGATGTAACAAACTTTACTATAAATAGTACAAGTGGATTAGTAACAATGGCAGCAAGTACAGGAGTAGCAAATTCTCCTTATACAGTAACAATAAGTGCACAAGCTGCTGGAAATAACAATTATCTACAAAAATCAGATATTATAACTTTAACAGTAACAGTGCAGAAAATACCTGCTACAAATCCAACATTATCTAATGGCGGAGGAGTATATAATGGTACAGCATATTCAATTGGTACATCAGGTGGTAGTGGCGGAACAGTTAAATATAGAACAAGTACAGATAACTCAACTTGGGGAAGCTGGTCAACAACCGTACCAACAAGAACAGATGCAGGTACAACATATGTACAGGCGATGGTTACAGGAGATGCAAACCATAGTGATACTTCTGCAACAGCAAGCAAAACCATAGTAGTTACACAGGCAACCCCAACGATTACGCTATCTAATAAGACCGTAACATATAACGGAAGTGCAATAAGTATAAATGCAGCAACAGTAACAGGCGTAACAGGTGGAACAACACCAAGTGGAACAATAACATATACATATTACCTAAATGACGGAACAACCAAGACGACAGCTGCAAATAGTGGAGCAGCAAGTACAGGTGCAGCACCAAAGAATGCAGGCACATATAAAGTATCTGCAAGTATAGCAGCAGCAGGAAACTATGGAGCAGCATCAACTGCAACACAGGCTACTTTAACAATAAATCAAGCAACACCAACAATCACGCTAGCAGATAAGACAGCAACATATAACGGAAGTGCAATAAGCATAAATGCAGCAACAGTAACAGGCGTAACAGGTGGAACAACACCAAGTGGAACAATAACATATACATATTACCTAAATGACGGAACAACCAAGACGACAGCTGCAAATAGTGGAGCAGCAA
>JAEEGL014311034.1_pt1 | contig 31835 bp, 30 predicted proteins | sample 9134231 | NCBI WGS metagenome assembly JAEEGL01 (sample SAMN16246548, study PRJNA631951) | gut metagenome | biome: gut microbiome; feature: rumen; material: fiber-attached | host: Bos | place: Iran: Karaj | collected 2018-10 | reverse complement strand
GTTGGTTTCAACGGTAAAGCGCATCAAGAACAGAACACTGCTGAAAAACACACTTACATACATGGTTGGATACTTTATTTTCCAGATAGTAGTCAAACTGCGCTTTGTCTGGAAAACAGCTTTATTCATGTGTGTTTACGGTCTTAGCATGATTTTCCTGGTTGATACCGGCGATGGACTGTGGTTGGCAATCATCATATCCGTGATGGTCTGTCTGTATATATTGTGGTGGCTGATCAAGGCCGACGATATAAAAATCGGTACTGAAAAAATAGCCAAAGGCCGCAGTGAAGGAAAGATTAATACAAAATACATGCCTCCGGCCTTAAAAGATCATGCTGAAAACATCAATTCTCTTCAGGATGGTATCAAACTGGCAGTTGACAGAGAGATGAAATCGGAACACCTTAAGACCGAACTGATCACCAATGTTTCCCATGACATCAAAACTCCTCTGACAAGCATCATCAACTACATTGATCTGCTGCAGAAGGAGCATACCGATGAAGAAGAGGAGAAATATCTGGAAGTTCTTTCCAGGCAGTCTGACCGTCTTAAAAAACTGATAGAGGATCTTATTGAAGCTTCAAAAGCTTCTACCGGAAATATCAGTGCTGAACTTACAAGAGTAAATGTGAATGAGATCATTTCACAGTCGCTTTCCGAATACAGCGAGAAAATGGAATCTCTGAATCTGGAAGTCATCGTCAACAATTCACCGACACCGTTATTTGTTCTGGCAGACGGCAATCTGTTATGGCGTATTCTTAATAATCTCTATAACAACATCTGCAAATATGCAATGCCTGACACCAGAGTATACATTGATGTTGTGGACAGGGGAAGCGACGTCAACATCGAGATTAAGAACATTTCCAGAGAAATGCTAAATATCGATCCTGATGAACTGATGGAGAGATTTGTCAGAGGTGACTCCTCACGACATACTGAAGGTTCCGGTTTAGGCCTTAACATTGCCGGTTCACTGGCAGAGATAATGAACGGTAAACTGTCACTAAGCATTGACGGAGACCTGTTCAAATCTACTCTCTCACTTCCTAAAGCATGAAAAAAGTCCTTATCCAAGGACTTTTAAATTTTCAAATGGGGCGAATGATGGGACTCGAACCCACGAAATGCTGGAGCCACAATCCAGTGTGTTAACCAACTTCACCACATCCGCCATGCCTAATTATTTAATCACATTTACCTGTTTTTGTCCACATAATAATTAATATTGATGGTATAAAAAGGGCTTTTTATGTATAATTAACAATGAAAGAAGGTATACACATGAGTCAAGATACATTTTTAGTTGAAACCAGTGCCAGACATGTTCATGTTACTCAGGAACATCTGGAAAAATTGTTTGGAGAAGGATATCAGTTAACTGTAAAGAAGATGCTTTCACAGCCTGGACAGTTCGCTTCCAATGAAAAAGTAACTGTTGTCGGACCAAGAGGCGAATTAAAGTGCTCAATTCTGGGACCAGTCAGAAAGGCAACTCAGATCGAAGTATCACTGACTGAAGCAAGACAGCTTGGCATTAAGGCCTTAGTCAGAGAATCAGGTGACATTGCCGGAACAAGCGGCTGCAAGCTTATCGGTCCTGCCGGTGAAATCGAAGTTGAAGAAGGCGTCATCGCAGCCATGAGACATGTTCATATGACACCTGAAGATGCTGAACACTACGGTGTTGAAAACGGCCAGATCGTTTCAGTAAAAGTGTTTAATGAAGTTGATGATTCACGTTCACTGATCTTCGACAATACAGTCGTCAGAGTCAGCAGTTCATATGCACTTGCCATGCATATTGATACAGATGAATCAAATGCTGCCGGAGCTCCGGTCAAAGGATATATCGTAAAATAGCGCGCAAGCGCTTTTTTATTTTGCGCATTTTGTTTTTGTGTTATACTCTACTTTGAGGTGCTTGTAATGAAACATGTTTTTATTGTTAATCCAATAAGCGGACAGGGAAACGGCGTTGAATACATTCCGGTAATCGATTCTTATTTCAAGCAGAATCCTGGCGAATATATCATAGAAATTACAGACAGAGTAGGGCATGCAACAGAGATTGCCAGAAAGTATACCTCTGAAGATGATGTCATACTTTATTCTGTCGGCGGTGACGGAACTGCCAAGGAAGTACTTGACGGCATCAATCCGGGCGTTACTCTGTGTGTTGTTCCAGGAGGTACCGGAAATGATTTCTACAAATCCATAGATCAGACCAAGCTATCTCGTGAAGAACGTCTGAAAAGTCTGATAGAAGGCGAGAACATCCAGATCGACTACGGCATTATGAACGGTACCAGCAAGTTCATGAACATTGCTTCATTCGGCATTGACGCTGATATCAATGTATATGCCTGTGACTATGTTAAAAAGGAAATGCATATTCCGGGAAGTCTTGTTTATGCTTATTCAGCCTTTAAGGTAGGGCTTAAGCCTAAGGTCATCCAGATGGAAATGACAATTGACGGTAAGATGTATGAACGCAATATTGTTCTGGTATCAATGGCAAACGGCCGTTATTACGGCGGATGTTTCCTGCCATTCCCGAAGGCTTACATGGATGACGGATACCTGGATATCTGCGCCGTAAAAGGACCGATCTCAACTCCACGTTTCATTTATCTGATTCTGAAGTACATGAAGGGAAAACATATTGGCGAAAAGGAAATTGATATTTTCCACGGCAGGAAGATTTCAGTAAGATTCAACAGAGACGTCAATCTTCAGATAGATGGTGAAAACACCAAACTCAGGGAAGCTACATTTGAATTATTCACTAAAGGCCTTACGATCCGCGTACCAAAGATAAGAAAGCTGGATTAGGCATTTCATTTGTGATTATATACATTTCATTCTATTATTTAAGAGGAGCTAGAAGCATATGATGAGAGTTATCAGAGTTAAGGATTATCAGCAGATTTCAGAGAAAGCCTTTGAAATCATCAAGCAGACGGTCACCGAAAAACCTGATGCTGTATTGGGACTGGCTACCGGTTCATCTCCGGTTGGTCTGTATCAGCTGATGATCAAGGATCATAGAGAAAACGGCACTTCTTACCGGGAGGTCAGAACTTTCAATCTTGATGAATATGTAGGACTTCCTAAAGAACATCCTGAAAGTTACTATTCCTTCATGCATAACAATCTGTTTGATCATATCGATGTCAAGGAAGAAAACATTCATATTCCTTCCAGTGAAGGTGATCTGAAAGAACAGTGCGAGGCTTATAACAATGCCCTGGAAGAAGTTCAGATCGACGTTCAGATTCTCGGCATCGGCAGTAACGGCCATATCGGTTTCAATGAACCAGGCACATCATTTGACTCTGTAACTCATATCGTCGATCTCAATGAATCAACCATTAAGGATAATGCAAGATTCTTCGACAACGATATGTCAAAAGTTCCGGCACAGGCAATTACCATGGGCATATCCAATGTAATGGCAGCTAAAAAGATAATTCTCGTTGCCAACGGTGAAAATAAAGCCAATGCCATTCAGGCATGTGTCATGGGCCCCGTAACTGAGTTTGTTCCTGCATCTGTATTACAGGAGCATCCTGATGTTGTCATTATTATAGATGAGGCAGCAGCCAGTTCGTTATACAAGGAGAAAAGATAAAATGGAAATTATTAACACTAGCAATTTTGGAGAAAAGACCAGGGAAGGTCTGGTACTTGTGGATTTCTTTGCAGACTGGTGCGGTCCATGCAAGATGCTGGCACCGGTACTGGAAAAACTCGCAGCTTTCTATGGTGACAAGTTAGCTGTATACAAGGTCAATGTTGATAACGACATCGATCTGGCCAGACAGTTCAACGTTGTTTCAATCCCATCACTGTTCCTGCTGAAGGACGGCAAAGTGGTCAATTCAACCATGGGATTCCAGAATCTGGAAGCATTAAAGAATTTCGTAGAAAGTGGTTTATAAAAGCCACTTTTTATTATGTCTTTCTTTTATAAAATATGTTTTTAGGGTATAATCTTCTAGTGAGGAAAAGAAATGTTCTTAAAACGTATTGAATTACAGGGATTTAAATCTTTCGCAGACCATACGGTAATCACTTTTGATAATCCGTATACAGGCATTGTTGGTCCTAACGGCTGCGGTAAGAGTAATATATCTGATGCAATAAGATGGGTATTAGGTGAACAGTCTGCCCGCAACATGCGTGGTCAGACCATGACAGATGTCGTGTTTGCCGGTGCTGAAGGAAAAAGGGGTGTTAATCTTGCTGAAGTAACACTTGTTTTTGATAATTCCAAAAAATACCTCAATACCGATTATGAAGAAGTTGAAATCACCAGAAGACTGTTTAAAAACACAAATGAAAGTGAATATCTTATCAACAGGACGCCATGCCGTCTGAAAGATATTGTTGATCTTACACTGGATACCGGTCTGGGGAAAGACTCTCTCAGCATTATCTCTCAGGGTAATATCGCTTCCTTTGCTGAAGCAAAGCCTATAGAGAGAAGGGGATTGTTTGAAGAAGCAGCCGGTGTTGCCAAATACAAGAAAAGAAAAATGGAATCGCTCAGCAAACTGGAGCGTACTCAAAACAATATTGATAATCTGAATCTTGTGGTAAATGAGCTTGAAAAGCAGGTTGCCCCGTTAAGAAGGCAGGCCAGAAAAGCTCAGCAGTATCAACAGAAGAAAGACCGTCTGACAGAGATTGAGGTAGCTGTTCTTGTCAATGACATCAGAAACTATCTGTCAGATCTGGATACTACTGACAAGCAGCTTGAAGATCTCAATTTCCAGGACACAACCACCAAGGCATCAATTACCATTCTTGAAAACGATCTTGATAATCTGAAAAATGAAATCAAGAATCTGGATAACAGTGTTCAGTCCCAGCAGGATGAACTGTTAAGAATCATTAACGAAATTCAGGCACTTGAGCACCGCAAGGTCGAAGTGGATGAAAAAAGAAAGTATATAAGGGAATCAGGTACCGATGAAGCCAAGATCCAGCAGACCAAGCTTCTTCTGGATGAAGCAAAATTTGAATATGATGACCGTCAGAAACGCTATGACCAGCTGGAAACAGACATCAGTCTGATTACTGACAGAATAGAAGGTTACAACAACGATCTTTCAGACAAGCAGGATAAGCTGGATAATCTTTCTTCTTCTCTGAACTACCTTAATAACCGTAAATCCGTGCTGGTTGCCCAGCAGCAGGCCCCATTACAGGGCCATGCCGGGGTCAAAAGCATCATGGAAGCCCGCAATGCCTTACCTGGCATCTGCGGTACCGTATCTGATCTTTTCAAGCCTGATGATGGCTATCAGCAGGCAATTTCCGTTGCCTTAGGCGGTGCCGTATATCACATAATTACTGTTGATGATTCAGCAGCCAGAAATGCCATCAGATATCTGAAGAATAACCACAGCGGCAGAGCAACATTCCTGCCGATGAACGTAATGCAGCCTCGTTATGTCAACAAGGATCATTTATTCATTGCTGAACATACCAATGGTTTCCTCGGTCTGGCATCTGATTTCGTTGACTGTGAGGAAAAGTATGACGGTGTACTGCTGTCTTTATTAGGCAACACCATGATATGTGATACCCTCGACAATGCTTCACGGCTTTCAGCCAGACTGAAGCAGGGGTACAACATTGTAACGCTTGATGGAGATACCATTCACAGAGGCGGTTCTATTTCCGGCGGCTATAACCGCAAACAGGAAACGCCTATGACTCTGAATTCTCTGATTGATGACATTACAAGGCAGATTGCAGATACTCAGCTAAGCATTGAATCTCTGCAGGCTGATTTCAACAAGGTTAAGAGATTAAAGGATGAAGATGAAGACAACGTCATCAACCTGAAGATCCAGCTGGCAACCTTACAGCAGGTCCTGGCAGTCAAGAGGAGCAAATACGAATCACTTCAGGAAGAATATGACCGCATTAAAATTGATGAAAATGAAGAAGGGGAGTCATTTGTTGACGAACTGATAGAAAAGCTTAATAACCGGTACAAACTTCGTGATGAGACATCCAATGACATTTCTACAAAGCGCAGCAGAAGGATCAATCTGTCCGCTGATGAACAGCGCAAGGAGATACAGCTGCGTCAGAAACGTCAGGAAGATACTCTGATCGGCATGAAATACAATAATGCCAAGATAGAAAAAACCAGACTTGAAACATTACGTGACAATCAGATTGAAAGATTATCACGTGAATATCATATGACCTATGAATTTGCTTCTTCCAAGCAATATGATGTTGATCTGGATGAAGCCAAGCAGGAAGTTCTGAATCTCAGAAGTGAGATTGCTTCACTTGGAAATGTTAACCTTGATGCTCCTAAGGATTATGAAGAGGTTAATGGCAGATACGAATTCATGGTTTCACAGCTTGACGATCTGCAGAGCAGCAGAGATAAACTGCTGCAGGCCATAAATGATCTTGATGACGTTATGACCAAGAAATTCAGGGAAGTATTCGAAAAAATCCACAGTTCTCTTAACGAAGTATTCACCGTTCTGTTTGGCGGCGGAAGAGCTAAACTGGTACTTGAAAACCCTGATGACATCCTTAATACAGGCATTGATATCAATGCCCAGCCTCCTGGAAAGAACATTCAGAATATCCGTCTGTTCTCAGGCGGCGAAAAATCGCTGATTGCCATCTGTGTTCTGTTTGCTATTTTAAAAGCCAGAACCATGCCTTTATGCATATTTGACGAGGTTGAAGCATCACTCGACCAGGGAAATGTAGACAGATTTGCCCGTTATATTCATAAATTCTCAGATGAATCACAGTTTATCGTTATTACTCACAGACCTGGCACAATGACCGAATGTGATGTCTTATACGGCATTACAATGCCTCAGAAGGGTGTTTCCAAGGTCATTCAGGTCAAACTCAAAGAAGCGTTGTCATACGCTGAGGAAGGAGCAGAAAATGGGACTGTTCGGTAAAAAGAAAGAACGTGACATTGATACATATCTCGAAGGATACAGCAAATCAAACAATTCTCTCGGCAGCAAATTAACCAGTCTGCTGGGAGGTTTCAACGGGATCAATGATGAGCTGATGGAAAATCTCCTGGTAGTTCTCATTGAGGCTGATGTAGGAGTCACTACCAGCGAGAAGATCATCGATAGGCTTAAGGACAAGATTCAGGCCGATTTCATAAAGAACAAGAAGGAATGCATTGAAGCATTGGTAAGTGTAATGAAGGAAATCTATGATGAAGAACATGTTCCTGAACTGGAATTCATCATTGGTCAGACTCAGCTTGTCATGATGGTCGGTGTCAATGGTTCCGGTAAAACCACTTCAATTTCAAAACTGGCTAAATATTACATGGACATGGGATATTCGGTTGGACTGATTGCAGCCGACACCTTCAGAGCAGGGGCTGTTGATCAGCTTGTAAGATGGGCTGAAAGACTTGGCATCCATTGCGTAACAGGTAAGGAAAACGCCGACCCAAGCAGCGTATTGGTAGACGGTTGCCGTTATTTCAAGGAAAACAGAGTTGATATCATCATTGCTGATACAGCCGGCAGGCTTCAGAACAAGCGCAATCTGATGAATGAGCTTACCAAGATGAAAAAGGTCGTTGGCCGTGAATTACCGGGAGCTCCGCATGAAGTCTGGCTGACTATTGATTCAACAACCGGTCAGAACGGCCTGTCTCAGGCAGCCCAGTTCATTGAAGCTACTGATATCACCGGCGTAATTCTCACCAAGATGGATGGCACTTCAAAAGGCGGAATCGTACTGGCCATAAAAGATCAGTACAATCTGCCTATAAGATTCATAACCTATGGCGAAGATATCTCATCAATTACTGAGTTCTATCTTGATGGATATCTAAGAACCGTTATTGAAGAGGCCGAAAATGCTTGATGATTTTGACTACATAAACTCCCTGATACCTTTTTATGAAAAACTGCTGACTGAAAGACAGCAGGAAATCATTAAGTATTATTACTATGAAGACCTGTCATTAACTGAAATTGCGGAAAACTTGAACATTTCCCGTAACGCAGTTTATGATACAATAAAGAAAACAAGCACTTTATTAAGCAATTACGAAAAACAGCTTCATCTGAAAAAAGACAGTGATGAGAGATGCGAATTATTACGAAAACGGCTCGGTCACTGTGATGATGAAGGAAAAAATATTTTAAATGAACTTATCAGCAAGGAGGAAGAGATATGAGTAAAGTAATGGCTGTTAATGCCGGTAGTTCATCATTAAAGTTCAAATTATTCCAGATGCCGGAAGAAACAGTTCTGACTGACGGTGTAGTAGAAAGAATCGGCATGGATGATGCCATCTTCACTATCAGAGTAAACGGTGAAAAGCACTCTCATGTTGAGCCGATCAAGGATCACCAGCAGGCAGTAGACATGCTGTTAAAAGCACTGGTCGACTACAAGATCGTCGAAAGACTTGATGAAATCGATGCAGTCGGACACAGAGTACTCCATGGCGGTGAAAAATATGCTGATTCCGCTGTTGTAACTCCTGAAGTTGCTCAGGACATTCTTGACATGAAGGATCTTGGTCCTCTGCACATGCCGGCAAACTACATTGGTTATAAGGCATTCGCAAAAGCACTTCCAAATGTAAAGCATGTTACTGTATATGATACGGCTTTCCATCTGACCATGAAGCCTGAAACATTCCTTTATCCAATTCCTCTGGAATACTATGAAAAGTACAAAGCCAGAAAATATGGTTTCCACGGTACAAGTCATAAATATGTTTCTGAATATTTTGCCAAACTGGAAGGCAAGACTCCTGAGGAAGTTAACGTTATAACATGCCACTTAGGCAACGGTGCTTCACTGGCAGCTGTTCAGGGCGGCAAGTGCATCAATACATCCATGGGCTTTACTCCATTAGCAGGTATCATGATGGGCGCCAGAAGCGGTGACATTGACCCTTCATTAATGGAATATCTGATGGAAAAGACCGGCTTAAGTGCCAAGGAAATGATCAATACTCTTAATAAAAAGAGCGGATTACTGGGTATCTCCGGTGTATCAAGCGATGCCAGAGATGTTGACAAGGCCTTCAACGAAGGAAATCCTCGTGCAATCCTGGCCAGAAAAATGTATGCTCAGAGAGTTGCAGCCTACATCGGCAGCTACTATGTACAGCTTGGACATGTTGATGGAATCGTATTCACAGCTGGCTTAGGCGAAAACGACCCTAGCGTAAGAGCTGAAATCTGCGATCTGTTAACTGAAGCTTTAGGCGTACATATTGATAAGGAACTCAACCAGACTATCCGCGGTAAGATTGGTAAGATCTCAACTCCTGAAAGCAAGATCGCTGTCTGGGTAATCCCAACAAACGAAGAGTTGGTAATCGCCCGCGACACCTGCAGATTGCTGCATCTGGATAAGTAAATACAGTAAAAACTAACTTGCTTAAGTTAGTTTTTTTATTATAAAAATACATATGAAAAAATAGTATAATGTAATATAAGGGTTGAGGTATTATATATGTCTACTAACAGAGAAGTTAAACAATTGATTGAACAGTATGATTCCATTTGCATATACAGACACATCAGAGCTGACTATGACGCTTATGGTTCTCAATTAGGATTAAAGCACCTGATAATGGATAACTATCCTGATAAACACGTATATGCTTTAGGAGAAGATGACCTTGATAATCCAGAACTTCTTGAGGCTCTGGACAGTCCTGAAGATGAAATCATCAGTAAATCACTCGCTGTTATAGTCGACACATCCAATATTGCCAGAGTTCAGCTTGAAAGCTACAGGAAATGCGCTGATTCTATCCGTCTGGATCATCATCCGTTCGTAGAGCAGATCTGCAATTGCGAGATCATAGATACTGATGCTTCCAGTGCTTCACAGCTGGTTGCAGAACTGGCCATAGAAGCCGGCTGGAAGATTTCTCCAAGAGCCGCCGAGCTGCTGTATGCCGGCATCAGTACCGATACTTTGAAAATGACAATTGAAAAAGTTGACTCACGATTATTCAGAGTACTGGCAGTTCTTAAGGATACGGGTATCAATCTTGATGAACTGAACAGACGCATATATGACCAGGATGTTACAATGTACCAGGCTGAAACCACGGCCCGTACCAGAATTACCTTTATAAATGACTTTGCCTATCTCATGCTGAGAAGTGAAGACCTCAGAGAAATGGGCTTAAAAGATGAAGAAGCCCGCGATATGGTCAACATGATGCAGAACATCAAAGGCATAAATAAATATGCAACAATTATAGAAGACGACAAGGACCACGATTTTAATGTTTCATTAAGATCACATGGCATCGCGATCAATGAAATCGCCCGCAAGTACGGTGGGGGAGGTCATCCTAATGCCAGCGGAATCGGACATCTTAAAGGTGAATTTATAAACGATCTAATAAAAGACATGACGGAAAAATAGAAAATGAATACCTTGCTATATAACCGCAGTTGTTACAGTTTACTGAGCAGTTGTCTTACCATCGATCAACTGACTGATTTTGCTGTGGCTAACGGTTACAGAGCAGTAGGCTTAATAGACAGGAATGTCATGTATGGAACAATGGAATTCTTTCACAGCTGTACAGACAAAAAGCTCAAGCCGCTTTACGGTCTTGAAATTTCTGTTTCCGTCAATGACAATGAATATCCATTTGTTCTGCTGTGCCGAAATAACAGAGGCTTCAGGGAATTAATCAGCATATCAACTGATATCTGCATAAACAAGACTGTTTACGATAAAGACAGACTTAACAGCATCTCCGATAATATCTACATCATCGATGTCTGCTATGGCGGACTGCTGGAAAAAAACATCAATAACTGTGCCGAAGTTCTCAACTGGTATAAGGAAAAGAACATTTTCATCGGTCTTAAGCCTTCAAAAGGCATATACGATTATCAGCTTAACCGTCAGATCAGTGATCTGGCCTTTAATAACGGCCTGACAACAGTCGCCATGCCGCTGGCTCTGTATTGTGACGCTGAGGATTATCAGGCATTTAATGTAATGCAGCAGATAAACAACTCATCCGTCATATCTGAGAGCAACTCTAAGTACGGCTTTAACCTCCTTGATCTGGAGTCTTATTACCGTCTTTATGATGAAATCAACAGAATCAATACCGAAAGAATAGCCGAGGTCTGCAACGTCGATCTTGAAGCGATGGAAAAAGCCTCGCTTCCTGATTACAGAACAGGTGAAATATCAGACCGCAAACTGTATCTTAGAGAATACTCCCGTCTTGGATTGGTCAAGCGCTTTGAAGGGGAAAGTGTTCCGGGTGAATATTACAGAAGACTTCAATATGAACTTGATGTCATTACCTCAATGGGATTTGAAAATTATTTTCTGATCGTATGGGATATCATAAGATACGCCCGTCGCAATAACATAAATGTCGGCATCGGACGTGGTTCAGTTGCCGGATCTCTGGTTGCCTACTGTCTTGGCATCACACACATTGATCCTATAAAATACGGACTGATTTTTGAAAGATTCCTGAATCCTGAAAGAATCACTCTTCCGGACATAGACATCGATATACCTGACAATAAAAGAACGCAGGTCATTGAATATGTCAAGGATACCTATGGCAGGGAAAACGTATCCAACATCATCGCTTTCAGTACCTTCGCACCTAAGCAGGTATTAAGGGATGTAGGAAGCGTTTTAAGCGTTTCTGAAGGGACTCTGAACATCATTCTTAACTGCATACCTGCCAATTACAAGGGCACTCTGCAGGAACTGTATGACTCTAATGACCGTTTCAGACAAGCTGTTGATTCTGAAGAAAAGACCCAGAAGATGTATGGCATAGCCTGCAGACTGGAAGGCTTGCCAAAACAGGTCACAACTCATGCTGCCGGTATCATCGTCAGCAAACAGCCTCTTATCAATTACATTCCTTTAATTGGCTACAATGACGGTTATTCAAGCCAGTATACCATGAAGTATCTGGAAGAACTCGGATTGATCAAAATCGACTTCCTGGGCTTAAGAAATCTCCGCATAATTGATGATATTCTTCATGACATAAATGAAGACATAAACATACTGAAAATTGATCTGCAGGATCATCCAACTTACCAGATGATCGCAGGAGGCAACACTTCCGGAATTTTCCAGCTGGAAAGTGAAGGTATGCGTAACCTGATACGTCAGTTAAAACCAGACAGCTTTAATGAAATAGTTGACATCGTTGCACTTTATCGTCCGGGACCGATGAAATTCATTCCGGATTACATTGAAGCCAGGAAATCAGGAAGGATCAATTATATCCATCCTGATCTTAAAGACATTCTTCAGCCAACATACGGCGTAATGATCTATCAGGAACAAGTAATGCAGATAGCTCAGCGCATAGCCGGATTCAGTTACGGCAAGGCTGACATTTTAAGAAAAGCCATCTCCAAAAAGAATGAACGGGATATCCAGGCTTTGAGGAATGACTTCATTGCCGGCGCCAACAGCAATCATTACAGCATAGATACTGCAGAGGAGATCTTCCGGCAGATCGAAAGATTTGCATCATACGGCTTTAACAAATCCCACTCTGTTGCCTATGCATACATAGCATATCAGCAGGCCTATCTGAAAGCTCATTACCCGCTGGCATTCTATAAGACAATGCTGAATGATGTAACCGGCAACAAGCCGAAAACAAACCAGTTTCTGGCAGAATGCCGTCGGAATAATGTCCGCTTCAAAGCACCGGACATCAATATTTCAGAAGATACATATATCATAGATAATGACAGCATCGTAGCCCCGCTTACCATTGTAAAGGGGCTTGACAGAAATACCGTAAGGGCACTGGTCAGTGAAAGAAAGCATAATGGTCTGTATAAGGATTACATTGATTTCATTTCCCGCTGCTATGTTCTTAAAATAAATGAAGAACAGATAATGCTGCTGATCTTATCAGGCTGCTGTGACAGTTTTAAGGAAACCAGAGCCACAATGCTGGCGAACATAAGTATTATTATTACTTATGCCAAAACCTGCTACAGCGAGCTTACAGGAGCCCTGGATTATTCTCTGGCATCCCAGCCTGCCTTGCAGCGTTATACTGAACTTGCAGACAGGAACAAAAAACAGCGGCAGATCATTGACATATACATAAACGGTCATCCGGTAGAAGCATATCGCCGCAGATATCCTGATGCCATTAATGCTCAGACTGCTCTTAAGACAAGAGGTCATGTTGCTCTGGTAGTCAGGTCAAGGAAAGTGAGTGAACACTTCCTGCAGGAAAGTCAGACTACCATGTGCTTCATCGACCGGGAAGATGAAACAGGAATGATTTCTCTGGCTCTGATGCCGGAAGTATATTCCCGCAATAAAGGCCTTATTGCCAAAGATACGATTTATTATGTAGAAGGGGATATAGGGACCCGTGATTCTGTAAGAGTCAGAAGAATAACAAAACTAGATTAAAGGACGGTAATATTTATGAAATTACTAATTGCAGATGATGAAATCAAAATAAGAGAAGTCATTAGGGAATATGGCAAGCTTTATGGATATGAAGTTTTTGAAGCCAGTGATGGCGAAGAAGCTATTCACATGGTTGAAAAGAACGATTTCAGCTGCGTAATACTTGATATCATGATGCCTAATCTCGACGGATATACCGCCTGCAAGAACATCAAGAAAATCAAGAACGTACCCGTTATCATACTTTCAGCACGTCAGGATGAAGAAGACAAGCTGTACGCCTTTGATCTGGGAATTGATGACTATGTAACCAAACCGTTCTCTCCTAAGGAACTGATGGCCAGAGTAAAAGTTGTCATTGAAAGATCAGGGCTTAAGTCAAACAAGGAAAAGGATTCCTACTCATATCAGGGTATCTCTCTGGATGTTGCAGCCCATGTCGTCACTGTTGACGGTCAGCTGATACACTTAACTAACAAGGAGTTCGATCTTCTGAAGTATTTCCTGCAGAATCCAAACATAGTCATTTCCCGTAATACCTTACTGGAAAACATCTGGGGATATGATTTCTACGGTGTTGACCGCACTGTTGACACACACATAAAAATGCTGAGAAAGAATCTCGGTCCATATGGTGCACTTATTAAGACAATAAGAGGGGAAGGGTATAAGTTTGACCAGGTATAAGATCAGAAAATCAATATTTAATTCATTGAATTTCAAAACATGGTCTTATTTCATGTTGTTTTCACTGTCCATTCTTCTGTTGCTGCTTTTCACGCAGTTGTTTTTACTGGAACCTTTTTACAAGGCAACCCTGAAGAAAGACATCATCAGCCTTAACAAGAGTATCTATGATATTACAATTTCAAATCTGGAAGATGACGTAAAGACAGGGGAAATCAACAAGATCACTGCCTCAAATAATGCCTGCATATTGATTTATAACGCCACTACGACTGACTCAAAGAGCTCTGACGCTCTTGGGGAGACCGGCTGTGCACTTTATGCTCAGGGAACCGTAAATCCATCCATCATCGACAACATGGCAAAACAGCGATCAACTACATATTTTGTAGATGACTATGCCATTGACTATACCAATCAGGAAGTTATGATTTACGGTGAAAAATACATAATCAATAACGAAATGATCTATATCATTTCCAATTTTGCCTTACAGTCAATGGATAACATCATCAGAACAACACAGAACCAGTTCTTTGTAATTGCCATAATTCTGCTGTTTCTGTCAATTGTCATTTCGATGCTGTTCTCAGGTCTTATAACAAAACCAATACTTAACATCAAAAACGAAGCTACAAAGCTTTCTCAGGGGAACTATGATCTCTCATTTAACAAGAGTTATATTAATGAGGTAGACGAACTGGGAGAAACACTGGAAATAGCAGCCGTTGAACTTTCCAATATAGATGAAACAAGAAAAGAGCTGCTGGCCAATGTATCTCATGACCTTAAAACTCCGCTTACGATGATAAAGGCATATGCTGAGATGATCAAGGACATCTCCGGAAGCAACAAGCAGAAACGAAATGAACATCTTGACATAATCATTAATGAAACAGATAACCTTAATATTCTTGTTTCTGACATGCTGGACCTGTCAAAACTGCAGGCCAAAGCAACAAAGTTGGAAATGCAACCATTTGACTTAACAACAAATATTATTGATACTGCCGCTAAATTCAATACCATTGCCAAGCGGGAAGGGGTAGAGATAGTCGTCGATTGTGAACCTGAGCTTGTAGCAATAGGTGATAAGAATAAGATCAATGAAGTCATTTACAACTTTATAAGTAATGCTTTGAAACATTATGGAAACGACAAGAAGATAATCGTAAAAGCTTACTTAGTGAATTTGTTCACAATTAGAGTGGAAGTAACGGATCACGGTCCGGGAATCGACGATAATACCTTGCCGTATATCTGGGACAGATATTATAAAAATGACAAAAAATATCAGAGAGCTCAGAGTGGTTCGGGATTAGGTTTGGCAATCTGCAAAGCGATCCTAGAACAGCATGGATGTGAATACGGCGTAAATACAAAATTAAATGAAGGCTCTACGTTCTATTTTGAATTGAAAAACGCTGAAAGCGAAAATACATCGTTCTGATGAATAATTATACGTAAGAGACAGATTTTCATAATTAAGTATTAGGAGGAATTAATTATGATTTATCTGATGTACCGTATCATCTCTACAATCGTACAAGTATATTTAAGCAGGTTTTTCCGCAAATACTGGTAAAAAAAGAAGCAGAGGGCAATACATTCGTATTACTCGCTGCTTTTTATTTAAATAATTAATTACTTCGCATAATCTATATTATGTAAGTTATATAATTGCCGTTTTATATCGCAAAAGGCCTTATTAGAATGTTTTCTAATAGAATTACCATTTTACAAGAACATTTTCATCTATCTGAGATGCATCAAATCTGTAATGCCTGTAAACTTTTCCGCGTTTGAGATAATCTTCATTTCTGACAGGCTGACCGCCATTATGGATGATGTAGGGTATCCCCTTCCTGTTTCTGAAAGCTGATACCATTCCGATGTGAGCACCGTTATTAAATATTACAATATCTCCTGGATTCCACTGATCGATCTCATTTATGTCTGTTGTAAGTTTTACCGCATATTTATCAAAAAAATGTTCCAGATTGTTAACACGTCTGAAATCGATATTGATATCAGGATCGGCTTCCGGATAATCTTCAGGATACAGGGTTATGTCTTTATCAACCATGTCTCTTAAACTGTATCCGGCTTCTCTGAAAGCTCTCCAAATGACATCTGTACAGACGCCTATATCATCAGGCGGATAACCGCCATCAGGCCAGTATTTGCCATTATAGCTTGGATGATTGGCGGCGTCTTTCTGTGCGCCATACAGCAATTCCGTATAATCATCAAGACCGTCATTATCAAAATCAACCGGACTTCTTACTATGTCAATGCCAAAATCCTCAGCCGTATATTTGCGTGACGGTATTATGTTAAATTCGTAAGCTGCAATCACCGCAAAAACTGCACAGATTATTATCAGAAGCTTAATCAATCTTATAACCGATTCTTTTTTTATTTTCATCTTAAACCCCTAATGAAAAATAATTAATCACATTATCTGCAATTAATCATTCATCTTTTGTTATTTTTTTGTTATCCATCTGAAAGTGCTTATTGTCAGCATTGTCAGTATTATTACAGTCATAATGATAATGACTATAAATGAAGCAAACATGTATGGCGATACGCCATATATCGAAACAAACATGTTCTTCATACCATTTATAAATTCACCGAAACTCATATCATTCACCGTTAATTCTTAGCTTTCTGTTTGCTGTTTATCCATTTGACAAGGTCGATCAGCTTTAGTATTATCATTAACCCAATGCATACAGCACAGATGATCAGAGGTATCTGAATAAAAATGACCAGCGGATTCATATTCTGGATCAAGTCAAAAATCATTTCAATAATATCGTTCATATCAGATCTCTCCTAATTTTCTTCTTCAATAATTCTACAGGCAACTTTTATGCCGTCAACTGCCGCTGATGTTATACCCCCGGCATATCCTGCGCCTTCACCGCATGGATAGATACCTTTAATATTACACATCAAATTTTCATTTCTGACAATAGTAACCGGTGAAGAAGTTCTTGTTTCGACGCCTGTCAGCAATGCATCGTCACTTCCAAAGCCCCTGATTTTGCTGTCAAAGTACTGAATACCGTTCTTCAGCGTTCTACTTACGTAATCAGGAAGTATCTCATTGAGATTACATAATGTATATCCCGGTCTGTAAGAAGGCTTTACTGTACCTATTCTAACACTTTTTCTGTTAAGACGGAAATCTTCATATCTCTGAACCGGTGCATTATAGTTACTCCCAGCCAGAATAAACGCTTTTTTCTCCAGTTCCTTCTGGAAATTTATTCCTTCCAGAACATAATCTCCAGGCAGATCACTGGCATTAACATTGACCAGTAAGGCAGAATTGGCGTTTTCTCCATCTCTTCGGTAATTGCTCATGCCATTTGTCACAATGGTGCCCTCTTCACTCGCAGAAGCAATTACCTCTCCGCCCGGGCACATGCAGAAACTGTAGCAGGTTCTTTCTCCATCATGATAGACAAGCTTGTATTCAGCTGGCGGTAATTTCAGCTTTGTTTTAGTACCGTATTGAGATTCATTGATCATCGACTGCAGATGTTCTATTCTTACACCAACTGAGAAGTTCTTTCTCTTCATGTTTACATTATGCTTCAGAAGCATTTCGAAAGTACTTCTGGCACTGTGTCCAATTGCCAGCACCACAGCATCACTGACAAATTCCCTGTCTTCACAAATGATTCTGATTAAGCCGTTTTCTTCGACCAGATCAGTCATCCTGGTATTGAAAAAATACTGTCCCCCTTTTGAACTGATATAATTTCTTATATTTATCAATATATTAATCAGATTATCAGTTCCAATGTGCGGATGACTGAGATAAGTTATTTCTTCCGGGGCCCCGAAACGGCGGAACATTTCCAGAACACTGCCCACAAATGGTGAGTTTATACCGGTAGTTAGTTTACCGTCACTGAAAGTGCCGGCTCCCCCTTCTCCAAACTGAACATTGCACATCTCATTCAGAATACCTTTTTCTCGGTATTCCTCAACATATTTTCTTCTGTTTTCGACACAGTCTCCCTGCTCTATTATAATCGGCTTATATCCGTTATCGATCAGGGTCAGTGCACAGAAAAGCCCGGCAGGACCTGCTCCGACAATAACCGGAGAAAGCCGTGATTTTCTGTTTCGGCTGACCCTGATCCCAGTATACGGTTTTACTCTTTTAAGTTTAGGATATTTATTTTCATCTGAGACAGTCACGTCAAAAGAATACAGATAGTGAACATTGTTCTTGTCACGTGCATCTATGGCTTTCTTGGCAATCTTTATTTCTCTTACGTCTTTCTGAAGTATCCCGGCTTTCTTCAGAGCCTTTACATACAGCTCCTGGTTATTCAGATCTTCAAAAACCTTTATGTTTTCTATTCTCAGCATGAATTTATCCTTTACAGTTAATTAGTTTATCATTTAAATAAAAAACTATCCACTTATATGGACAGTTGTTTCATAAATCTTTCTTTCCCGCACGTGGCAGCTTATCATATGCTTCGTGCAGTTTTTTAGTCTGGACATGGGTGTAAATCTGGGTTGTTGCGATATCTGAATGTCCCAGTAATACCTGAACCGTTCTTAAATCAGTGTTTTCATCAAGCAGATGCGTGGCAAATGAATGTCTTAATGAATGCGGTGAAATATTCTTCAGATTAAGCTCATGCTGTTTTCTTTTTATCAGTTCGTAAACATATTCTCTGTTGAGCACATTTCCCTTGTTATTGATGAAGAAATACTGCTTATCAGAATTATTTCCTGTCCACAGTGTTCTTATTTTCTGGAAATAATATACCATTCGTTCCGTAATGTCATTGTCGATCAGGACGATTCGTTCCTTGCTGCCCTTCCCTGTTATGCGCAGCTGTTTGTGGGTTACATTTATCTGTTTTACAAGTAATCCGCAAACTTCGGAAACTCTCATTCCGCTTTTATAAATCAGTTCCAGAATCGTTCTCTGATAATACTGTACCGGATCGCCGTCATCAAAACTGCTTAGCAGCATATTCATTTCCTCTTCATTGAGAAAATTAGGCAGATGGTCTCTGTTGACCTTAACGCTCAGGTTATCAGCCGGATTTTTAAAATCATGATTAATGAACAGATATCGGTGAAGATTTCTGACGCTTGTCAGCAGATGAGCAACAGATTTCTTATTCATAACGTCAAGCTGTTCACCAAGAAAACTCTGCAGATCTTCACTTCTGACATCTTCAATCTTGCTGATGTCATTTTCCTGCAGATATTCGGAATATTTTCTCAAGTCGTTTCTGTAGGAAAGTATCGTATTATCTGACTTCTGTTCAACTGCAGAGATATGATACAGATACTCTTCTACCGCTTCTTCAACCTTCATTACTTAACCTTTCTGGCTTTTTCATACAGTTCTTCAGCAGCTGCCAGTGAAGTTTCCGTCACGGCAGATGAAGATAGTACGGCAAGTTCTCTGATTCTTTTTTCTCTGTCCAGTCTGACAACATCGGTGGTAGTTGTATCGCTTTGAGTCTTTTCGATATGGTAGTGATTATCTGCCAGTGAGGCAACACTGGCTAAATGCGTGACAGTAAATACCTGGCAGCGTTTTGATATTTCCTTCATCTTGACGCCCATATTAAAGGCCACATATCCGGAAACACCGGTATCAATTTCGTCAAAGATAATCAGTCTTGTACCCTGTAATTCACTGAAAACCGTCTTTAATCCCAGCATCAGTCTGCTCATTTCACCGCCGCTGGCAACATTTACAAGAGGCCGCAGATCCTGTCCCTTGTTCATGCTGATCATGAATTCCACATTATCAATGCCATTGGCTGAAGGTGCTTTTTCTCTGAAACTTACTTTAAATCTGGCATTTTCCAGATTAAGATCTTTCAGCTGTTCGACCACTGCCTTTTCAAGAGCTGTTGCCTTATCTTTTCTGACAATGCTGAGATTTTTGGCGCTTAGAAGATAATCAGACAGTTTCTTTTCATATTCAGCCTGCAGTTTTCCTAAAACAGCTTCGCGGTTAGCTACCTTATCAAGCTGTTCTTCAAGATTCTTCTTAAGTTCGAGAAGTCCCGGAATGTCGAGATTGTATTTTCTCTTTATCCTCTGCAGATCATACAGACGGCTGTTCAGGGCATCAATGTCCTCAACACTTATGTCATCATTGTCAAAATAACTGATTATCGAATCATAATCGTCACTGATCCGGTAATATGCATTAACAATGCTGTCAACATTGTTTTTTATTTCTCCAAAATCCTCAAACATTGACTGCTGACGTGAGAATTCATACAGCCTGGTCAGAATGCCGTCATCAGCTGTAAACATCTCTCTGGTATTATCAACCAGATTGGTAATCTTCTCTTTCCGGGCTATTGTCTTAAGCTGCCGTTCAATTTCATCATCTTCACCGACCTTAAGCTTCATCTTTGTAATTTCATTCAGCTGATAGCTGATCATTTCAATCTGCGCATCGCTGAAATCATTGTTCTTAAGATCTTCATATTCCTTAAACCGATCCGTGTAAACATGGTATTTGTCTGAAACCTCTTTTTCAAGCACATCATTCTGACAGTAGTTATCCAGAAGCTGAAGATGATATCTGTTATTAAGCAGATACTGATTATCTCTCTGACAGTGAATATCGATCTTATCAGACAGTAATTCCTTAATGAACGAAGCTGTTACAGTTCTGTGATTAACACGTGATATGCTTCTGCCGTCTCTGAAGAATTCTCTGGTAATGACCAGTTCGTCATCATCGAACCCGTTATCCCGCAATAATCTTCTTATCCGTTCATCTGTATCGAAAAAGCCTTCAATTATTGTCTTTTCAGCATCTTTTCTGATCATTCCGGAACTGAAACGTCCACCAACCAGGATGCCTAAGGCATCAATAAAAATACTCTTGCCGGCACCTGTTTCACCGGTAAAAACATTGAAGTTATTATCAAATTCAAGATTCAGTTCACTTATTAGTACAAAGTTCTTTATGTAGAGATTTCTGAGCATTTTTATTCCTCTTTTTCAAAATACAGCAGATATTCCTGATTACCATTCTGTCCCTTTATCGGAGATTTCACTGTTCCCCTGTGCTTCAGATGCAATCTGGCAGCTTCACCTATGCATTCCGACAGTTTCCGGTTTACTATTTCGGCATTTTTAACTACGCCTTTGTTATTGAGATAAGCGGGTCCAACCTCAAATTGCGGTTTAAACAGTATTATCGTCTTTCCCTGATCATGCAATATGTCAGCAATGTTAGCCATGAGCTTTTCGCAGCTGATAAAGGAAACATCCATGCAGATGAAGTCTATTTTTTCATCAAAGCTGTTACGATACAGTTCTCTGCCATTTACGCCTTCCCTGGAGATCACTCGATCATCTTTCTGCAGTTTTTCAGCCAGCTGATCGTGTCCGACATCATATGCATATACTTTTGCTGCTCCATTTTGCAGACAGCAGTCCGTAAAGCCGCCTGTTGATGCACCTATATCCAAAACAGTCATATTTTGTAAGGATATTTTAAATGTGTTTAGAGCTTCTCTAAGTTTAAAGCCTCCACGGGAAACATATGATACCTCTTCCTTGAAAACCTGTATCCTGTCATTTTCATCGACCTCAAAACCGTCTTTGGTAACTATTTTACCGTTAACCATGACCTTGCGTTCCTTGATGGCGTTATGAGCCTGTGAACGGTTTGGGTATTCTCCTGTTTCCACCAGATAGATTGAAAGCTTCATCTTATTACTGAATAGTTTTCTAAACTATTTTCTCCTGTTCTTCATTTCAAGAATGATCTTTTTTGTTGAGGCCAGATTGATCGGCAGGCTGTCGATTACCGATATGGCTGAATTATAAAGTCTGATATATACGTCTGTACATCCCTTTAATCCCAGAAGATTATAAAATGTATTCTTGTTATTACGGCTGTCTGAAATGCTCTTGCCCATAATCTCCTCATTTGAAGTATAGTCAAGAACGTCATCCTGTATCTGGAATGCCAGTCCGATCTTCTTGCCGATATCTATGATCTTATCTTCCAGATTTGTGTTATCAGTAAGAGCAGCCCCGCACAGCAACGGTGCCGTAAGCAGCATTCCTGTCTTATAATATTCCATCATGGAAAGATCATCAATCTCAACAGTTTCCTTATAAAGTAAGGAAATATCAAGATCCTGTCCCTTTATCATGCCCTGATGACCGGCGCATTTACTGAGTATGGAGACTATTTTTACTTTTTCGTTATCGCTGTATTCAGAATCGGCAACAACTTCAAAGGCCTTTGTAAGTAAAGCATCGCCTGCTAAGATTGCAACAGCTTCATTGAACTGCTTATGAACGGTTTTGCGACCCCTTCTCAGGTCATCATTATCCATTGCCGGCAGGTCGTCATGAATAAGCGAATAGGTATGGATCATTTCAATGGCAGCAGCACACGGATAGCCGTATTCCTCTGAATAGCCGCAATCTTTCAGAAAGCTCAGCAGCAAAAACGGTCTCAGGCGTTTTCCAGGGGCCGTCAGAGCGTAATTCATAGCCTGGTCGACTACTATATCCTCTTTAATTATTGATGCCAGGTAAGCTTCAAAATTACTGTTCATCGTCCAATTCCCCTGCACTGTCTACTATCTCAGATAATCTCGTCTTGAATATGCTCAGTTTCTCATCACAGAATCTGGCAAGTTTAACCCCTTCTTCATACAGTTTCAATGCCTCATCAAGGGTACAGTTCTCATTTTTAATACGGGCAACAATTTCCTCTAGTTTCTTTTTTGCCTCTTCAAATGTCATGTTATCCATCGAATCTCTCCTTTTTGAGCGGCTTGCTAATTACATATCCATCCGCATATCTGATTTCCATATCTTTATTCAACTCTATATCATCAACAGATTTCAGAATCTTTTCGTTCTGTCTGCTGACGGAATACCCTCTTCTTAAAACACTCAGAGGACCAAGTGACTCGATCATTTCAGTGTTAAGCGTCAGGTTATCTCTTAAATGTCTGTAATAGCTGTTGATGTCAGAATCCATCATGGTTTTCAGCTGTCTGATCTGCAGCCGGGTTTTGTTATATAATCCGCTGCCGTTACTCGACAGCTGATTTTTCAGGTAATACAGCTCTTTCGATTTTTCACCCGGTATTCTTTTCAGGGTCTCCTCAAGCTGAGCAGACAGTACATTTATACTGTTTAACTCAGTCACGGCTTTCTGTCTGACCTTATCCAGTTCCATCTCATATATTCTCTGCTGCTGACTATTTACCAAAAGTCGATTGACAACTTCACTGTGCATGTTGCTGCGGGCGTCTTCAATCTGTCGGCGCACATCCGACAACAGAGGTGTAGCCTTGATGCCGGCTTCTGTCGGAGTAGCAGCGTTGAAGTCAGCAGTCAGTCCGGCAATGGTATCATCCTGTTTATGTCCTACACCGACAATGACCGGTGTCTGACAGGCAAATATCGCATGAGCCAGCTGTTCATCATTGAAGCACCACAATTCACTTACAGAACCTCCGCCTCTGGCAATTATTATGACATCACTGTTACTCTGCTCAGCCAGTTTCAGAGCATTCATGACTGATGACGGTGAAGTATCTCCCTGCATGATTGCCGGGAATACCAGCGTTTCAGCACATGGCCATCTTGTCTCTATCTGGAAAACCACATCTCTTAAGGCAGCCGTCTGTTTACCGGAAATAACTGCAATTCTCATCGGATATGGCGGTATCGGTTTTTTCTTCAGCGGATCAAAATATCCTAATGGCTCAAGTTTCCGATATGTTCTTTTGAACGAAGCATAGAACTGACCTGTTCCCGATATTTCAACCTTATAGCCCCTGAAACTCAGTTTATTGGTTTTTGTATATACGGAAACATTCGGTCTGTTGATATAACCCGTAATCTGAACAACATCCCCGTTTTTAGGTATTATGTCAGCAACCCTGTTATAAGAAAAAACAGTTACATCAAACTGATAGTCATCTGGTTCATTCAAATCCTTCAAAGGAAAATACCAGTGACCATAGGGATCTAACTTTTTTTCTGTTACCTTATTCGTTCTGTTATCTCTGATCATCGGGAGAACAACTTCTCCCTCAATTGTCACTATGTTGATGTTAGATAAGGCGCTGTTAACAGCGTTGCTCAATTCCTTAATGGAATATACCTTTTTCAGAGTCATATGTTGTCGAGAACTCCATTTAATAATCCGGCAGCATCCTCATCACAATATAATTTGGCTATTTCAACAACTTCATTGATTATGACCGGTTTATCGATACCGGTGTATTTGATTTCGTATGCTCCCATTAACAGCAACGCTCTTTCAATATACCCCAGTCTGTCATAATCCCAGTCCTTGCTGAGCTTTTCGGCAATCATTTTTTCCAGCTCATCCATGTTTTCAATGGTGTTGACAGTCGTTTCGACAATAAAAGATATCGATTTCTTGTCATCGACATCCAGATTGTCGTCAAAAATATCTTCAATTGTCTTATCGGTAAGCAGATACTGATAAAGACAGTTCATGATTTTAATACGCTGATCTCTACGTTTCATATCCTATTTATAGTAAAACCCCAATACATTAACATTTACTATGACATCCTTGAATTCTGTCATCTGAACAATGGAATCATGTACTCTCTGCTGAACAACAGAGCTTATATCATTGATATTGCAGCTGCGGTCAACCAGAACGTTCATGTTAATGACGATATTGCTGTTGATAACCTTGCAGGTTACGCTCTTTTTAAGTCCGCTGCCTGGAGCGACAACAACATCAGGCAGTTCCTCAATGCTGTTCTCAGCTATCAGAACAAAAACAGCTGTTGATAAGCCAATGATTCCGTATTTGTTTTCTCTGTTTTTAGATACGATGTATTCAGTTGCCATAATTATTACCTCACTAATAATATATCATAATTCAAATGTCTTTTATATAATAACATGTTCGTTAAAAACAACTGTTAAATAATGCTTTTTACAGTCTTTCCCGATATAGATTCCATTCAGCATTATACCCTCAATACTGAGTAATCCATCTTTGATTTCAATGGTGCAATCCCTGTCATCAACCGTTCCCTTATACTTTCCGTCCGCAGGAACATACTGTCTGATCATCACTTTTTCATTTTGTATGACTGCCCTGATTCTGTAAGGATATCCCAGCAGAATTTCAGCCATCTTTAAATTTCCTTCAAGAATTTTTTCGGCAATGTCTCGTGAACTGATTTTTCTGTTTTCAAAGGTTACGGAATCAATTACCGAAACATTGAATTTTCTTAGTCCGCTGTTTACCAGAGTATCTGCGTTACCCTGCCCTTTATGGCCAAAGGTAAAGTCAAAACCGCAGACCAGTTCTCTGATATTCAGACTGTTAAGGTAGTTAATGAACGCTTCCGGGGTCATTCTGCTGATGTTTTCATCAAACTGAATGGCATAAACTCTGTCTACACCTAATTCACTCAGGAATTCATACTTCATTTCATAAGTCAGCAGATGACCGGCATTTTTCCTGCTTCCGTATATTTCAGATGGATCAGGTTCAAAAGTTATGACACAGCTTTCCAGATCATTCTTCTCAGCAAGTTCAATGGCTTTATTAATGAGTTTTCTGTGTCCCGTGTGTATTCCATCAAAATAACCGATACAGGCTGCTGCCGGTTTGAAATGATGCTTCCTGCTAATTCCAATTCTGTATACTCTCATCACCAAAGGCCCCTTTTACATCTGTAAACATCGCCGTCTTTCTGATAGGCAGCTATGATTCTGTGATCATTCGTAATGAATACGACATCATCACTGCGTTCAAGCCTTAACGGCTTTCCGTTCAGTACGTCAGTAAGATCTTCCATTTCAACATACTGATAGTCGTTAAGCACCTCATAACTGTCAAGAAGTGCATAATTACCTTTTTCGATGTCATCCAGAGTATAGCTGTCTTCTAATGAATAGCGGTCAATTCCTGACCTGATCAGTTCTTTCATGCAACCTTCATTATTCAGCTTATAGGCTATCTCCTGACACAGAGTTCTGATATAAGTACCGGCTGAACACAGTGTTCTGAATCTGATCTCATCATTATCAATGCTGATAAGTTCAATTTCAAAAATCTCAATGTCAGCAGGTTTTCTTTCTATTTCAACGTTGTTTCTGGCATACTCATACAATTTGCGGCCGTTAACCTTCTTGGCACTGTACATCGGTGGCAATTGCTGGCTTTTACCCAGGAACTCCTTAAGCACTTTTTCAACCTGTGCTTTGTCAATTGGAACAATTTCCTTTTCAGCTGTTACTGTTCCCGTAACATCCAATGTATCAGTAGAAAAGCCCAGTTTCAAAACAGCTACATATTCCTTGGTATGGGAAACGATATACGGAAGGATCTTGGTAGCCTTTCCTATTGTCAGCATCATCAAACCACTGGCTAAGGGATCAAGTGTTCCCGTATGGCCAGCTTTTTCATTGCCAAGCATTCTTCTGACTTTTTCCACCAGTTTGAAGCTTGTTATGCCCTGAGGTTTGTTAACTAACAGTATTCCGTTCATTTCTATAATGGTATTTCCCTGAATTCTCCGTTTCGGAAATTCTCTATTTCATAGCCATAAGGAGACTGACTGTTTATGTAAGGTGTTTCAAGTATCATCGGAATGTTATCAAGCAGAGGATGATGAACTACCTTATTGAGAGCAGCAAATCCTATTTCTCCATATCCGATATTTGCGTGTCTGTCCTTATGAGCTCCTTTTACGTTCTTTGAATCATTGACGTGAACGACATACAGTGACTTCAGCCCGATGATTTCATCAAACTGCTTCAGTACACTGTCAAAATCATTCAGGTCATAACCTGCATCGTGTATATGACAGGTATCAAGACAGACTCCCATTTTATCTTTCAGACTTACGTTATCTATAATGGTCTTGATTTGTTCAAAAGTACGTCCTACCTCACTGCCCTTTCCAGACATGGTTTCCAGACAGATCACTACGCTGTCATCTTCCCTGAGGACCTCATTCAGACCGTCGGCGACCTGTTTCAGCGATTCATCAACATCGCCATTCAGAGAACTTCCCGGATGAAGAACCATGTAACGAGCTCCGATGGCCATGGTTCGGTCGATTTCCCTGCGCAGTACTTCCTTGCCTGATTCAAAGGTTTCCGGTTTCAGTGTATTGGCAAGATTGATGATATAAGGACAGTGTATGATAAAGTCATTTACATCATGTCCTGATTCCTTCCATTTACTGATTCCTTCCTCTATCTTCAGCCTTTCCACAGGAATGCGGAAGGAATTCTGAGGAGCACCCGTATATAACATTAAAGCATTAGCCTTGTAGGCTAACGCTTCATTTACTGATCCTAATATGTAATCAGGGCCGGACATGCTGACATGACTGCCGATTTTCAACATTACTTATCGCTTCCTTTGCTTCTCTGTCTTAACTTGGCTCTTTCTTTCTGCTGCTGTTTGATGGAGGCCTTGATCATCAGTCTTCTCTGTCGTCTTCTGACACTTTCGATCTCTTCCTTGATTTTCTTTTTGTATCCGGGTTTTACCTTCTTAACGGGACGTTTTCTGATTTTGTCAATTTCCTCATCAAATTCAGTCTTGTTTCTGGTTGGACGGAAATCAAAAGGCTTTACAGTGACCCAGCCATCTTTTCTGTAGTCCCTGTACTCAAACTCGAAGCCTTTGTTTCTGAGAGTCTTAAGACCAGGTATGTCGCTTTCATTGAAAAGCACATATGATACACCGCTCCTGCCTGCTCTGCCGGTTCGTCCTGAGCGGTGAGTATAGTAATCAAGTGAAGATGGCAGACCTAAGGAGATGACATGGCTGACGCTAGGTATGTCAAGTCCTCTGGCCATGATATCACTGCAGACAATATAGCTTACGTTGTCGCTGTCTATGGCTTTAAGAGCCTGTTTCCTCTGTCTGGTAGTCAGATCACCGTGAAGTTCAATAAGACTGTAGCCGTTTGATTTCAGCAGTTCACTGGTTGATTTGACTTCTTCCTTTGTTCTGGCAAAGATCAGACAGACATATGGATTGATACCAGGAAGAATTCTTAAAAGCTTTTCCTGATAAGTCAGATGACGGCAGTTAACCAGAACATGTTCGATCTTCGGATTGTTCTCATGTTCTTCCGTTGCTTCCACGATCGTCGGTCTGTACATGTAGCGGCGTAAAAACGGCTGTAACTGTGCCGGTATGGTTGCACTGAACACCAGCATCTGCAGTTTTCTGTTAAGACGGCTGCAGATCTGATCCACATCATCAATAAAACCAAGTTCAAGGGTCATATCGGCTTCGTCAATAACCAATATCTTTGCCTGATCAAGTCTCAGTACGGCTTCATCAACAAACATGTCTTTTAATCTGCCTACCGTACCGATAACGATGTGAGGCTGAACATTCAGCTCTTCAACCATGCGGTTTTTATCAGATCCTGAACTGATAAGCTTGATGCGGTAGGAACTGTCATATTTGTTTATTTCAGCAAACTGTTTGTACAGCTGTCTGGCCAGTTCCCTTGTTGGTGCCGTAATAACAGCCTGAATGCTGTCTTTCTGCGTATCAACAAGCTGCAGTACAGGTATTATGAAAGCATGGCTTTTCCCGGTACCTGTAGCCGATATTCCTACAACATCCTTTCCCTTCATTATCAAAGGATAGACTTTTTCCTGTATCGGGGTAAAATCCCTGAATCTTTTTTCTTCAATAAGTGCCTGTATTTCAGGCTTAAGTTCGTTTCTGTTAATCATATGTTGATTATAACAATTTTACAGGAAAAAACAAAATGTGTATTATATAAAATGGTGATTAAATGAACATATTGGAAGTAAAACCTTCAGGATACTGCCGCGGCGTGGCACTGGCCTTATCAAAGGTCAGAAACGCCATCAAGGATTATCCTGATCAGCCTATTTACATTATTGGCATGATCGTTCACAACAGATATATCGTGGACGCTTTCAGAATGCACAATGTCATTACCCTTGATGACTCCCGTCTCAGTAAAGCAGAACTCGTCGATCAGATCGAATCCGGAGTGGTTATCTTTACTGCCCATGGCATAGCTGATGAAGTTAAACAGAAAGCCCTTGATAAGGGACTTACTGTCATAGATGCAACCTGTGATTATGTTCTCAAAACTCATGAGATTATCAAGGAACATCTGAAGCAGGGATATACCGTATTTTACATTGGAAAAAACAGACACCCTGAATCAGAAGCAGCCCTTTCCATCAGCGATGACATCATCCTGATAACCGGTTGTGAGGACATTGCTCATATAGACTGTGATAACAGCAGAATTCTCGTCACTACTCAGACTACCATGTCCATTTTCGAAACACGGGACATCATAACGGCGATTACTGAAAAATTCCCTCAGGCTGAAATTGCAGAAGAAATCTGTGACGCTACCAAGAGAAGACAGCAGGCTGTAGCTGATCTGAAGGATATTGACACTCTTATAGTTGTCGGAGATCCTAAAAGCAACAATACCAATCAGCTGGCCAGAATGGGTCTGAAATCAGGCATAAAAAAAGTCCTTCGCATTGAAACCGCCAAGGACCTTGAAAATCTGACATTTGACGAAACGGAAAGGATTGCCGTTGCATCGGGTGCTTCGACCCCGAAAGTGCTGACTGATAACGTAATAAGCTATCTGCAGGACGGCAACACGGACTATCTTAAAGTAGATCTGTCTTCAATTATCCGTTTTTTGTAACATCAACATCAACTGAAACAGTAAAGTCAAGCTGCTTTAATGCCACACCGGCGTTGAGCAGCATTTTTTTAGATGCCATTACTGATTCGGTATCAGCATATTTATCTGATTCATAAATGATGGCCTTAATGCCGGACTGAATGATGGCTTTGGCGCATTCATTGCATGGGAACAGCGAAACATAGATCGTACATCCTTCAACCGGTCTGCTTGAATTCAGAATGGCATTTAGTTCAGCGTGTACGACAAAGGCATACTTGGTATCAAGGAAGCCCCCTTCTCTTTCCCAAGGGAACTGATCATCATAGCAGCCTCTTGGCATGCCGTTATATCCGATTGAAACAATGCGGTTCTTTTCATCAACGATAACTGCACCTACCTGTGTGTTAGGATCTTTTGAACGCATGCCGCTCAGATGAGCCATTGAAATAAAGTATTCATCCCAGGTCAGGATCTTTCTCTTGTTTTCCATATTTCCCCCTTTTTAGTAATATTGCTGCAGAATCACTTTTATCTTATCTGCATAACTGTTCAGATTAAGCTGTCTTAATGCCCGTATCACTCTGGTATCAACGGCAGGAAAGACATTGCTGACAGAGTGGAACATCATGCAGTATCCGATCATGAATCCTGCAAGAATGGAACCACTGATTATAAAGTTGAGTTTCAGGCCTTTTTCCGTTTTCTCCGAGAAAATGAATCCCAGGAAGATACCGGCTGTAAATCCTCCCAGATGCCCAAGCATTGAAATATTCGGAAGGAAGTTGAGAATGATGTTCAGATATATCGTGCTTAACAGTCTCTGTCTGATGGCCGGAATCTTAAGCAGTCCTTCCTGATAAAACAGAACTATCAGAACTCCCATCAATCCATAAATACCGCCTGACATGCCGACCGCGATCTCGTTGCCGTTGCCAAAATATACAAACAGGCTGCCGGTAATAATTGAAACAATAAATACCGTAAACGTCTTCTTAAATCCCAGCTTGGTTTCAACAGCTTTGGAAATCGGCTTGAGAGCGATTATGTTGGCCAGCAGATGGAACAGTGACAGATGCATGAATCCGGCAGTCAGAAGTCTGTACCACTGATTCAGTGCCACTATATAAGGCTTGAAGTATGCTCCGAAAGCCAGTCCCAGATAAGTAATGTTAATATCTTTTACCGTACTGACAGTATACAGAACGCCATAAATCAGAGCTGATAAGATAAACCCGATGACATATGTTCCGGACAGGGTCTCCCTGTAGACTTTCCAGCCAGCCCTTCTCGGCTGTACAGTATTCATCTTTTTCAGAAGGAAGGCTTTTATCTCATCATTGTTCTTTCTGATCTCAGCCTCTGGATTATCAACATCGTATATCAGCGTAGAGAGATTCTCAAACTTACTGCTGATTTCCGTAGGAACACTGCATTGAGGATATATGGCAATGTATGTGGTGTCTTCTATTACCTTGTATTCACCTTTATCATCCAGAGAAATATCCAGGATCTTGCCGCCTCTGCCGAATGCGTTGAATATTGACATGGCTTCAAGTTTTATCTGTTCTCTTCTGGCCAGAGTTATGTACTGGTCATCAATTGAAATATGCACTGCCATGTACTCATTCTGCGGATTGACGAGCCACATGCTGTCGGTTTTCTTTTCCTTGTTGGCATTAACGAAACTGATCTGAGCATAATTCTTGCTGATAATGAAGTATTTTACCAGCTGGATCATCCACAGTTTTCTCTGACTCATAGCAGTTTCTCCTGTTCTTCCAGCTTGTCGAGATATTCCTGGAAATCAGCCGGTAAAGGACATGAAAGCGTCATTCTTTCCTTAGTACGCGGATGGATGAACGTCAGTTCATGAGCATGCAGTAACTGGCCGTTTCCCCTGCTTCTTTTTGGCGCATACTTAGGATCGTTTACTACCGGGAATCCGATATATTCCATGTG
>JAEEGL011603695.1_pt1 | contig 31836 bp, 61 predicted proteins | sample 9134231 | NCBI WGS metagenome assembly JAEEGL01 (sample SAMN16246548, study PRJNA631951) | gut metagenome | biome: gut microbiome; feature: rumen; material: fiber-attached | host: Bos | place: Iran: Karaj | collected 2018-10 | reverse complement strand
GTTCATTCAATGTGATATCCGGATTATTAATATTCATCGGAGTGATATGAATCTTATGATGGACAATGTATCCAGGTTCCTTTTTGCAACGTTCGCACATCCCGCCATCAATTCCATATCGCTTTGATATATAACCGGCTCTGCATCTCTCCCATGCCTTTGATCTGTAGAATGATAATGCATATTCTTTTGCCATAATTCTCCCACAAGAAAAGCACCAGTAAATAATTACCGGTGCTTTGTCCTGACACATAACCACATTAACAAAAGGAAACTTACAAATGAAGATCAACAACAAGTGTGCTAAGAAGAAATTCATTACCTCTATGAAGGATATCACAATTGCATAATATTCTTTTTTATATCTAATTTCTTAACATTTTATAACATTATCTTGACTTTCGTTTTTTTCTTCGTTCTTCCGGAAGATCTTCAGCGCATACGAATGAAAATTCGTACAAGCATTATAAGTTTGAAATCTCATTTCCTCCTGAATCTCCCCGATCTTCTTACATTCCACGTATCTTTTATACAAGAATTCTGAAGCTCTGGGATTATCCAGGTTCAAAATGGAATTGATCAATTCCGCCCGCTCAATAGATAGATTACTATTCTCAATCGTTAATGATTGAATTGTTTCAGCATCCTTTGCCTGGGCTTCCACCAGATCGGCCACGCGATCCGGCATATAATCACCCGCTGCCGCGTGGATCTTCTCCCGATCGTATGTAATCGCTTTCAATCCTTCCGCTGCATATCTCAGCCGCTCCAGATCATCTTTCAGCGATTTAATAATTTGATTATTATGCTCAATTGTCTGCTGGTTCCCCCAGATCCGGGATAATCTTTTGCGTATTGCCGTATTCTTCCCCATAGCGTTCCCCTTCGTGATATCTCTGAATTAAAATACTACAACCGCATGAATTTCATCTAACTACTTAAGTATAACTATTATGTTCTTGTGATTTTGTTTCATGATCTTGAGAATTGCAAGATTTTCTTGAGAATCTCAACGCTTTTAACGCTTTTTAACGCTTTTTAACGCTTTTTAACACTTTTTCTCATTTTCCTTACTTCCTGCCTTGTACGGCTCCGGTAAAGACATCCATGCCAAAAGTCCTTCTTCTCCAACTTCCCACGATTCACGATTTTCTTTGACTTGAAATATCTTTCTCCGCTTGAAGTATTCCGCAACTCTTACCACATTGTCACCATGATAATTTACAACGGTTATTAAAACTCGCTGATAATCTTCCGGTAACTTCTCACTAACCGGAATCCAGCTGGCAATGAATTCACCATGAGCCTTTAAATCTAACAAGGCTTTTTCAGCAACCTCCTGTGCCATTTTTTCAAGGTTCGCTTCAGCCATCGTTTCCCTCACTTTCTGCCTTGATAATATTAAATTTTTTCTTTGCAGATTCTTTTTCCATTGCTTTCTTTGATTCTGGGAAAATATAGCCCATAGCATCATTCCAACCTTTTACATACTGTTCTGCATCATGATAATCTTCATAATTGCGAAATGTCGGAACATATTTGTATAAAGGTTTATCTATCATTTCCCCGCGCTTTCCTTTAGCTCTTTCGGTTTGTGTAATTGTATTGTCGCGTTCTTGAAAATCGAAAGACTTATTTGATTTTTTAAAGATTTTCTTTCATTTTCTGAAACTCTTCTTTGACCTTAAAATAATCGACATTATTTTTACAGGTCAAAACTGTATCTTTATCTTCCTCCGCGCAATCATATTTATTCATGCACATATCACAAATGGATTGATAGCAGGTATCCCAGAAAACAAATCCATCTTCATCTTTGTGATTTACATTGATTTTTCCGGGCTTTTTCAATTCGGCGTCCACCTTCTTCAGAACATCCGCTGCCTCCAGACTCCTTTCCGGATCATTTCCGCCTTCGCATAATTCTATCAATCCCCGGTTCTTTTCCGGATTTGCTATGTATCCGCCATAGGTTCCGCGGCCATTTACTGCACTCCAAAGGCTTCCATGCACTCCAAAGTGGATCCGCTCTATCATGTAATCGGAGCAATCTTCCCAGGGAATCTTCCGCTCTTTCAGGCCTTTGGCCAGCTTGTTCAGCTCTTCACATTTATATTTCTTCATTTGTTTCTTCATTTCCATAAACAACTTCTTCCGCTAATTTACTTATATCCGGAGTTTTACTTTCAGCATAACTTATCTCCGGCCGGTCATTTTTACATAATGGCACAATTTCCGGAGACTGCTGGAAAGTGATTCCACCCGCTGCCGCCTGGATCTTATCCAGCCCGCTCAATCTTTCATCCAGAAGGTCATAAATTGCCGCCATTGTCTGGGCAATGGAAACCATGCATTGGGTATCCATAGCCTTCAAATTCGCGTCTTTTTCCTGCATTTCCTGCAGATCGGCCATCACGCGCTCAAATCTCCCCATTGTTTACCTCCTCAATTTCGCTTTTATGATCATGAATCAAAATATCAAGTATAGCCGCAACATTAAGATTCAACTGAGCAAGCATCAACGTTTGAATATCTCTTATGCTGCATTTTTCTTCTGCCTCTTTTATTTGCTCTTGAATTCCTTCGTAGTTTTTAAATTCAATCTTCACTTTTAGTTTCCTCTGGTTTCTTCAATTCTTCCTTCTGGATCCGCTCCCATTCTCGAAATTCATCATCCCAGACAAGAACGGCTTCATCCTCTTTTTTCACCTTTTTGTTCTGCAGAAATTTATCCAAATCTTCCAAACATTGCAGATATCCCATCCGATAGCAACGGCGCGGAACAGATTCAAATTCTTCATTCGTCATCCGCATTTTCTCGCCCTTCTTTCTGGAACAGGAAATAAGATTGATTGAGAATATGCAGGAATTCAAACATTGTCATTTCTTTTTCGCCGGTAATTTCTTTTACCAGCGCAAACATTCCGGAAAACATTTCAAACACCTGGTTTTCGAAATTTCCATCACTCACTTTTACCCTGTCAAATCCTTCATGTCGGTCTTCCGGATCAAGAAAACAATTCTCCAGAGCTGTCTGGAATGTCGCTGCATTCTTCGCGCTCAACTTCATCTTCTTCCTCCTCTCCAAATCTTTGAATCATCTGCAGATAATTCTGATTCAGGTAAATCATGAAATCATCAAAGTCTTCGAACATTTCACTATATTCACCAAAGGTCTTCCGGGAAACCATCCACACGGCGGAAAGCATTTCAAAAATCAATGCATCCGGGTCACTCTTTTCCGGATGGATCCGGAAGCCGCTCCGGTCTTCTCTGTCTTCTGGATCATAAAAAAGATCTACCAGAGCGCAACCGAACATGGCAGCATTATCAGGATCCGGCTTCATTCTTTTTCCCTCTCTCAAGAATAATATTTTCCACTTTATCATTTGAAATTAAATCCATCACAACAACTCTGTTCAATTCATTTGTTAATGCTAACATATCAAATTCCTCATCTTCTACGAAAAATTGACGAATCGCATATATTGCACGTAAAATTGCTAATTCATCATCGCAGAAATTGTTTCCGCCAGTTTTATCATGGTTCATTTTAATTTCAGCCATCAAAAGCGCTGCCAGATTCTTCACGCGCTCATGATCGTCATGCAATTTTATTTTTTCCCTCAGTTTTTGTTTATCCATTTTGTCTTCCTCCATTTTTTCCATTTTCCACGCGAATTCTACGTGCTTCAATTCCAAATAATCATTGAATCGTTTATTGATCACCATAATCAAACAGTTCTTTGCGGTCAGAATTGCCCCCAGGATCAAATTCCCCATGCAAACCACATCATGGTTCGGTGATCCGGATAAAATGCAAAACACGGTAAATAATGCGCTGACTGCAATTAATGCAATTTCAAAGATCGTCATTGCTTTGTCCATTTTTCAGCTCCTCTTTCAGGTATTTTTCAATCAGATCCTGCAGGTATTCTTCATCTGGCTTTTCATCCAGTTTCCGGCGGAAAATTTCCAGATTCTTCTTTGTATCCAATTCATGTTTTGAATTCTCAACCTGCATTCTGGCCAACGTGCTCCGGATATTGTCCAGATCCTTCAGGGCTTCCGATATCATGAGCGCCGACAAAAAGAAAATGGCAAGAACCAAATCATCAATGTCCGCTCTAAGTATGATTTTTACAACCGCTGCCGCCAGGAACAGAGCCGCAAATATTCCGCGCAAAAAATCATTCGTTGTCATATTCTTCCCAGTCTCCCAGCATTATTTCAAGCATTTCTTGCATTCCTTTTGCTTCATTTAGTTGTTCAGATAGCATTCTTTGAATTATATCTTTTTCTTCTTCATCCATTACTTTTTGTAACCTTTTTGCCAAATTGCACATTTGGCGTTCATACATAACTTCAACGGACAATTCGTCAAATCTCCGCTTCATGTCTTTTCCGAAATCTTCCAGATCATATTTATCCATCAGGAATCACCCGGATATTCGGTATTTGACCGAATGGAATCATCATATTGTTCCCCCGGAGTAACCGGAATATGTTCAATTGCTTCACGAATTCTTAAAAGCGTTTTTGTGATTTCTTGAACATCATCCAACATTCCGGTATTTCGTCCCAAAAGCATCATTTTTTCATTTGGTGAAATTGTTTCAATCTTTTTCACCCATTCTTCTTCTTGCTGCAGCGTTATTGCATAGGCTCCCTGGGACGCGCAACAACTGTCAAAATACAAACTAAGCAGATTAATGTCCGTCTTCATTATTTTCCCCCTCCCGCTGCCTTCTGGCAGCGTTTTCGTCTTCTTCGCTGCATTTTCGCAGCGTTTCCGCCTTTTCCACTTCATCTTTCGCAGCATCCAGAAATTCATCCTGGAATTCCTTCAGCCGCTGCCAGGCGGCGTTTGTCTCCAGATCTGCTTCATGGCATCTATCCGCCATCCTTTCAAATTCCTGCAAATCAACCGGATCTCCAGTAAGTTCCATATTGTGCCATTTAACGAATAATGCATTCGACTTCCGGCGCGCCTGAATCAAATCATCCGTCACTTTGTCAATCATCCACGTTTCCAGCGCGTCACTAATTTTCAAACGGCTCTTGCTGTCATTGTCCCGGATGAATTCAATCAATTCTTCCTTCGTGTACCACTCCAGATTCATTTTCGTTCCCCCCAGTTAAAACCAAATGTTCCGATTTTTGGTTTTTATTTATTCATTCCAAATTGTTCCTTCAGGCCGCATTCCGTACACATTGCCCGGAGCTGCTGGGCGCGGATCCATTCCGGATGTGCATTCCTATAGCATTCCTGGCCGCAAACCGGACATTTCACGCGCTTCCAGCCGTTCTTTGGATGCTTTATGTTCTTTTTCATAGGCATCAGCAAAATTCCGCCCTTTTCGTCCGGGCTTCTGGGACTAATCTTCACCTGCATTTTCTTCCTCCGTCATTTTCAAAAGTTCAAAAGCCATTGTCTTTGTTATCGGTATTATATCATTTCCGCTGATTTGATAATACTGTTTTGGCCGCCAATTCGTAATTGATCGAATTGGGGATTCATTCGGTACATCACCGAATAAACCATTAAAAGCATTAATGGTTTCCCGCGCCTCCAGAAGGATTATCCGGAGGTTATGGCGGCGGAATCCACGTACATGAAACCACTTTGTTAGAATACCGTCATTTGCAAAAACTGTTTTCCCCTGTTCGTCCGTCAGTAACGGCCATTGCTTCCGGTCTTCAAATATTTTCTTCAGTTCTGCTTCTTTCATCTGCATACCTCTCATCTGTATACTTCATCATTTCCACCATTCTTTTCAGATCCACCGGAATGATTCTTGTGCCGGCCTTCAGCCAGTACCCAACGACTCTTTCCCTGGCTTCAAATATTGTTATTTGATGCGTAATATGTTCATTCGCTACAACTCGAACAAATCGCAAATCATTATATTTCATTTCCTGTTGGTAGATTATGGAGCCGCTGCCGTTTTTGTTGCTCCAGTTCTCTGGGTTTTCGATTGCAGCCACATAATCCGGATCCGATTTCAGCAATTCATCATATTCCTTGCAATCCGTCTGTTCATTCGGTTCCGTATCGTATGAAATCGGCCATTTTACAGCTTCATGAGTTTCTTGAAAATGCGTTTCCCCGATTTTATACAAATCTTCATATCCCTTTTTTTTAAATCTTTTTAAAATGTCTTCAAGCTCTCCAATACACTGAAAATAGCCAATGGAAAAATCTGAATTTGGCATAAAATACTTCTGTTCCAGCTCCTTCACCGCATCATCCAAAAGCATACACAATTTGTTCATTTCTCTTCCTCACTTTCCTGTTGCTCTATATCTTCACTGTCCATATAAATTACCTTACTGCCATCTTTGAGCCATATGATAATAGCGTTCGGTATATCTCTTTCAAGCTCTGGAATAAAAAGCTTGCTTGCTGGTCTATAATCTTCTACTTCCTTACGTGTTAAACATAATTTGCATAAGGCTTTGTTATACATCTCTCCGTATGTCATTCTTCCCCCTTCTTCGTCGGATCCGCTCCATTCCAGCGAATATTCTGCTCAATTCCGCATTCGTCCGCCAAAATGTTCAGCTGGTCTTCCCATGTCGTGAAATCACCGGTCAAACACTCCGTTTTTGCATTAAATCGCGCCTTGAACCTGTTCAGCTGCTCCCGATCGAAATCAAATTCATCCAAAAGAACCATCAGACTCATGGTCAGAATCGTGTCTATTGCGTTATCTTTCACGCGATTCGCAAATTCTTCTTCTTCTCTTCTGTTGATCGGAACCGGAATCCGGTACGCTCCGCGGCGCTTGATGTCTTCTCTCAGGCTCTCAGCGTCCCATTCATGCCCTTCTAAGTACCTAAGCGCATATGACATTCCTTCAAGCCTATTTCGTTCGTCTCTCGCGCTCAAAGCTCTTCATTCCCCCTTTCAAGATTTGTTTCAGCAATTCTTCGAACTGTTTTGGTCAATTTCCGGATTTCGTTGGCCAGCGTGTTGAGCTGATCCGCATCCGGGTCGATCTGTTCGATCCTCCGGAGTTCATGGAAATAGTCAACCATGGCCGCCGCGAAATTCTCATTGGCTTTGTTCAGTTTCTTCTGGTCGCTGAATTTCATTTTTTTCATGCAATTCCTCCATTTCATGTTCTAAAAAAGGCGATTCAAATTGAATCGCCTTCCCTGTCATATTTATAATTTTCGTGGAATTTCATGATTTCTTCCAGTTCCCTGATTCTGGCGGAATAATCATCAATGATCTGTTCAATGGCTTTTGCCTCCAGGGATTCCGGTTTGAATTTCTTTTTGATTTTTTTCAAAATGCTGACCAATAACGGATAATCAAATTCTTTCATTGGGATCCTCATTATTCTGGAGGCCGGCTCCTCCAGAAGTGTGCACGGAAATAAATGTATCCTAATGGCGTTTTTTATATAGCATTCATTTTTTCAACATGTTTCTATTTTTTACACAACTTCAGAAGATCCAACGACGAACACAGACTGAACCTTTGTCTGCAGTTGCATTTATGATTAAGCCGGTAATCATCTTTTTTGCGGCGGGACATCCTGCCCGCATCTGCCCCGCCTGGCTTTGCTTTATGGAATTGATTGGTGCGATAACAAGATGACTGTTGTAAAAACATGCAATATATAACCGTATATCGTAATGCAGGAGTTCACTTCATGTTTATTCCCGCGGGCATTCAAATCCAGCTTTTTCCCATCAGCTGCATCCAGCTTTCCAGGGAATTTGTTTCCAGGTATTTTTTTTCACACGCTTCGAACAAAATCTGTTTCATTTCTCCGCTCCGCTTTGAATCATGAACGGCCTCAGATCCTGTTCGATGATGTTCTAAACATAAATTGACGTAAAAACCATTTTTCTCTGAAATGCTCCGCCAACGGTTCCCGCCAAAAATATGGTGCTTCTCCACTTCCTTCCGGCTCTGATCGCCGTGGAGGATGCTGCAAAGGAAACAAGATCCATCATCCTTTTGCAAGATAGATTTCCATTTTTTTGAATTGCTCAAACTTTCTGCTCCAGCTTTTCCGTGTCAATGATTCGGATGACGATCTTTCCGGAAGCGTTGATTGACAATTCATACTTTCGATTTATATCATACGCGGAAATTTTTCGAAGAACTGAATTCTGAATTAACTTGACGCCGGCCAGAAGGAAATTCCGGATGCTTTCCGGAGTATGCTTCTGCACCATGATTGCTTCCGCATACGTCAATTGATCTTTCATCATGGCGGCCGTTGTGGCCGCTTCGCAATCACAGGAATATGTTGCGGCCGCATCAATTTCCTCCTGGCTGCAATCCTCTCCCACTTCAATCATTCGATGCTGATGGCAATATTTACATTCTCCCCACTTTTGCATTTGCTTCCCCCTTAATCATTTGAGTTTGCAACCACTTTGAATAATTATGAGAACCGGCAATTGTCCGGAATGAATGTTTTTTCAGTTCTTTCAGGATAGCTTTCAAAAGCTCTTTGTTTTTCAGATCTTTTCCGCGGACTGTCTTGAATCCGCGGCCGGCGAAATCCGGAAGCCACTTCAGGGCATTCCCTGCAAAGTGATCCGGAACATGAACGATGATTTCCGAAGGCTTCGAAATTCTTCCCAGAGCTTCCAGGATTGCTTTCAGTGTCGCTTGATGATAGGTCAGGCATCCGGATCCGGATCCGCTGGCAGTAACCGGAATCCCATTCCGGTCAACCTCCAGGATATAACTGTATCTTTTATCTGTTCTTCGCGGACATTTGGAGGATACTTCAACGTAGACATTCACCAGCATGGCATTCACCTGTTTGAATCGTTCCTGTTGTTCATTCAGAGTTTAATTCATTTTGCATTCGAAATCAATCTTGTTGGTTGGCTGGTTGGTTGGTTCCGGCCGGCGCTTTAGATAGATAGATAGAATTAACAAAACTCCTCTTCTTTTCTTCTTGTTATGTGGTTATTTGATGGTTAGCTAGATACGTCTAACCATGTCAAAAATCCTTATTTTAAGCCAAATTCTGGCATTTTCTGGTTGGTTGATGGTTGGTTGATGGTTGGTTGATTGATGTATTGGTGGTTGGTTAGCTAGATACGTCTAACCATGTCAAAAATCCTTATTTTAAGCCAAATTCTGGCATTTTTTGGTTGGTTCTTTGTTGGTTATCTCAGTATTTTGAAATAAATGGAGTGCATCCCGCATTTTGCTAGTTATGCACATTTTATGCACGTGGTTGTCCACAAGTTATGCACATAAAAGTGCACAAAAAAAGAGGGAAAATTTCTCCCTCAATTTTTTGTATATTATTCAACTGTTTCGGTATTTTTCAGCCAATCGGCGCCAATCTCTCACCGGCTGGCCGTGTGAATCTGTCCAATTTGATTGATTGTAATAATTGAAAAATTCAGCCGGATCCATCTGCAGATTGTTCCGCCGGACAAAATTGGCCACTTCATCCAGGGACGCCGGCCGATCTGCAGGAGCTTCCGGATACATAGCCAGTTCCGCGCCGTTATCGTAAATATCAACGCCGGATTCTATCATTGGTTGGTCGGCCTGATAATCAGCGTAATGGTTCAGCGTAATGATTGACCAATGGCGATTTGACTGCACTGATATTTCCCCGGTGCTGGTCAGGTGACGCATGGCCGTCCGGATCTGCTGCCGGCTCATGCCCAATTCGCCTTCCAGCTGTTTCATTGTTGTAGCCAGCTGGCCGCGCTCTATTACGGATCCGCGGAAATTCCGCGGCCGGTGATTGCTTTTCAAAAGTAAATGTATATACAGCGCCTTTGTATTACTATCTGTATACCATTCCCAATCCAGCAATCTCCTATATAGTTTTATCCACCCATCAGACATAGCATTTCCCCCAGGTTTGAAGCAAATAGAACTTGAAAATCGGTAAAAAACTGCTATAATCTTGCTTACAACTAAATAAATCTGCGTTTTTCAAAAATGCGAAAAAAAGGAATCCGACTTTCACCACATCACGGATTCTTTTTTTTACTTCAAGAAGCGTTTTCATCTGGCGCCTCCTGGTAAAAAAAGACTTCACGGACATCCCGGATATTTAACCAGGCGGCCATTGCTTCGATCTGCTCCCGGCTGAAATCTCCGGTTTTCATTTTTTTGGTCATTGTAGGCGGGGAAATCCCCAGGAAATCGCGAAGGTCACGCATTCTTTTATTGTTTTGAACCAACGCCAATTTAAGCATATTTTCACGATACATTTTTTATACCTCCAAAAAAAGATTAATTTTATTTAAACTTTATCACGTTTTAAATAATAAAGCAACAAAAAGCCGGTCAAAATGACCGGCTTTTTGCATAGGGAAAATAATAAATAATGTTGTAAGGGGTTTCGAAAGACAAAACCTTATCTGAGGGTATATATATTATAACATACGTTTATACACATGTTAATATATCAATCTTCAAATACAACCATTGAATGCAATTTGATAAAAAATCCCATATGCTCTTCAATATAATCCTTCTGCTCCCTGGTCAAATGGAAATCATGGTGGCCAATATCAGCCATATCATTTTCAATTTTCTCATATATATCAGCCAGATTTTCTTCATACCGGAATTCGCGCATATCATCATATGCAAATTCTTCCCAGATATCTTTGAAGTTAATCATAATATTGCTTTGGAAATTTTTGAATGATATTCCGTCCGTATCTTCCAGCAGCAAACGTTCGATGGCTTCCGGAAGCTCCGGAGCCGTATTCCAATCCTCATCAACTCCGGCCAGATCCTTCAGGCCGTACCGCGTACAGAAGGAATTCAGGGCGTTTCTGCAGATATCCAATAAAATCCTATCGTCGTTCCCTTCATCGCCTTCTTTGCAGCGCTCCGCTGCCAGATTGGCCATTTCCTTTTCATCGTCTGTTTGCTCCATACCGAATTTATCGCTCCAGGTGATCACGCCGCCGTCTTCGATCCATGCCAGCAGCTCTTCGCAATCTCTTCTTTTACTCATTTGATTCTTCCTTTCTTCTGGATCCGGAAGGCCGGAACCTTCCGGATTATTACGTGATAATTTTATTACGCTGAATTTATTACGTAATAATTTTAGATTTCCCATTTTACTTTATTACAATAATATTCATCACCATCTTCATCTTTGGCCATAGCAGCTTCCTGAGCTTTAGCAGCTTCCAGCCAGGTTTCAAACTGAAGGTTTTCCGGATTCTCACAAAATTCATCAAAATCACCGTATTCCTTCGGTGTAAAATATTTTCGAGAAAGAAGGACTTCGATGCCATAATAATTATCTGAAACCTGCCAATCCTTTAGCCAAATAACATGATTCTCATCAAGAATAAGGCCATAACCAAATTTTGATTTGAACAGGTGGCTTGACGCCACTTTTACAACGATCTTATCCATGGAATCATTGAATCTTTTCATGGTCATGTAGTTGTTGGAATACTGGCGCCACTCCAGGCCGGCAAATCTGAAATCGTTGAATTCCGTTGTTTTTTTGCTCATGTTCTTCATGTGTTGTTTCCTCCGTTTGTGTGTGTTTCCTGCTTCTGTAATTATGATATCATATGTAAATACATATGTCAATACATATTGATAAAATCAAAAAAAAGATCCTCCGGATCTCTCCGGAGGATTAAAATTATTACGTAATAATTTTACTTATTCCAGTCTTTTACTTTTTTGTATTCATCAATAACATCATTCATGGTTTTTAGCTGATCCCTGATCATTTGAAAAAAAACGCATTTATCATAATTTCCATCATTTCCATATTTTCCAAATAGAGCGCCAGCCGCTATTCTGGCCGATTCAATGTTGTCCTGCAAATCTATGATACAGATTTTTTCCATTTCTTCCATTAAGCTTCCCCCTGGATGTCTGATCTGATCAATGATTTGATATAGCCCTGTTTATTGTCCAGACTCTGGAGCTTCTGGATAATATCGGAATCCGTGGATATCGTAAATTTGAACGTAAATGAAACACAATTGCGTTTATCACTTCGCATCTGATTTTTTCCCATTTTTGATGTATATCCGTAGTTTCCCATTCTTCTTTTTCCTCTCTTTCATTCGGATCCGGAAGGCCGGAGCCTCCCGGATTATTACGTGATAATTTTATTACGCTTGAATTTATTACGTAATAATTTTATTCGATCTCTTCCAGCTCTGCAGCCAGGTTATTCAAGTCATCTGCAGACAGGCCGCCGAAAAGGTCGCTGAATATATTGATGTCCGTATTCTCCACCATTCTTTTCGCCAGATCGGTCAGGCCTTCCATGCCGTCGATCTGATCCGCAACCAACTGATTCTGATTCTTCATAAGTTTTCCCCTTTCAAATTATTACGTAATAATTTACTCTTCAGGAATATAAACAATTATCGTTTTTGTTTCCCCATTATAACTTCCGGCTTTCGTCTGCAGATTGGAATAATTTTGTTTGTATTCCCGATAGGGCATTTCTATTTCCTTGCATCCAATAGATTTTTCAGCCTCCTTCTGCTCTCTGTAGCAATCCGGACAAACTCCATATTTTTCGAACCATCTGATTTTTCTTTCTCTCTCCTCATATTTCCCAAAAAGCTGAATCCTTCCAAAGTGTCCACATGAATAATTTACATCGTATTTAGCCATATCATTTTCCTCAATCTTCAAATAATTCTATTGTATATCGATGCCCATTGAACATATCATATTCCTGGCCGATTTCGTCTATGATTTTGTTTCCTTCTCCATAGCTGCTTATTTTTTTTATCACTTTTTCTTCCCAGTTATCATATACAGCTAATTCGCCATATTTATAAAAGCCAGTGTTTACCATTTCATCAAACCATTCTTCGTATGTTTCGAACGGCTCCGGAATATTGCCTCCCTTCGCTTCCTGCATAATTTCTTCCTTCGTCCACATTTCGCCGGTTGAGTCTACCAGATATCCTTTCATTTGTTTTTCCCTTTCTGTTTATGTGTGTTTCCTGCTTCTGTAATTATAATATCATATGTAAATACATATGTCAATACATATTGATAAAATCAAAAAAAGATCCTCCGGATCTCTCCGGAGGATCATGAATGCACGGATTTTATTAAAGGTTTATGGTATTTTTCCAAATTACTACTTAAGTATAATGCACAATACTAGTTACATAGAAAGTATCTGTTTAATAAATGCAACCTGGTCAATATATTCATGATGTGCCCGGTTCCACTTATCCATCATTTTTTGCGGAGGATTCTGGAAGGTCTGGGAAATCTTCTGGATCTCCTTGACTGCTCTGGAGTGATACAGTTCCGCGTGCTTCAGCTCATCCATTGCGGCCTGCTTCGATGCGCTGGCCTCCTGGGTATCTCCGGCCAAACGAAATTCTGCATATTCGTCAGCTTTTTCCTTCGCATCTTTCACTTCATTATCGAGTTTTTCAATGATTTCCTTTATTTTTCTCACGGTTCCAACCTCCGCATTTGCTGAGTTTTTATAATTGTATGCGTTATTATTGAATTTTATGTAATGGCAACAAAAAAGAAAAATAGAAATTTAGATCGGTTTTAAAAACTTTGAACAGCTCAAAAATCAGGTCGTTCCACCTGTCGAATTGGCTACCCAATGCCCCATCTGGCTAAGTAAATACTGGCTTTGCGCTGTGTTCACTGCCACGTTGTTGGCGTTGTTCAGCTGGTTCGTCAGGTCTGCAATCTGATTATCCTTGATCAATGTTTTGATGCTGCAACAACAATTTTCCATCTGGAAGCCCAAATTGTCTAATTTGGATCCCAGAGCGTTGGTTTGATTTGCAATCTGCGCGGAAATCGCGTTGAATCCCTGGATGGAATTCACCAGAGCTGTATTCATCTGGCTCATAAGGTCAGTAGTCTGGGAATTGATCAGCCGCGCGGTCTCATAGTTGTTGTTTGCAGAGCTTAACAGAACATTCTGAGTATTCAGATTTGCGAAACCATTCTGAACATCCTGCTGCGTAGCAATTCCGGTCATGGCCGCCACGTTGTTCCCGGCTCCAAAACCGAAGTTTCCGCCGAAAAGCACGGCAATGATAAGGAATACCCAAATCCAGCCGGCGCCCATATTCATGGAATTATCGTCCATCGTCTTTTCCTCCTCTCTTCAGGTTTTTTATTTTGGTAAATTTTGCTGAAGCTCTTGAATTTTTTTATCTACATCAACATTTCTGTCTTTGCAGATTTTTCGTGCGGATCCTTCCAGGTTATTGAAATCAATTCCGGAAAGCATTGGATTATCCTTTGCCAGGTTCTGCATAAAGCTCTGGGGAGAATCCCCGCGCATCATTGCAGCGAAAGCCATCATCATGATATTACTTCCGTTCGGCTGCTGTTGACTTCCGGCCAGATTCCCGAATAGATTCTTTAGAGGATTCATGTGCCGCCTCCTTCTCAATCATCTGTTTCAATTCTTCGAATTCTTGCCGCGTCACGAACATTTCCGGATTCATCGGCTCCGGTTTTTGTTCGACATATTCATGAAATTCAAACACCTTCACGGCGGCCATACCGGCCGCATCCGTCGTTTTTACGTAGAATCTGGGCAGATTACTATCCATCAATAAAACGCTTCTGTTTGGCTCCATCTGATAGGCATTTGCTGATTCAATTCCATTTACATATTGAATTTGATTATTCCCGCCCTGTTGCTGCTGAAATAGATTCATATTTTGAATCTGGTTCTGCAGATTCTGCATCTGCATAGCATATGGATTTTGAAAATTCTGGTACATTCAACCAACTCCTATTTATTAACCGTAGAATGCAATTCCTTCATCATGCCAGCCGTTCGAGGTCAATGTCTCATGCTCATGTTTGTCTGCCGTGAACATATGGCGGCCGATCCTGTCGTTATAGCTCCGGAATACCGGCTTTCCGGAAGTCGGGGCATTCCATCCAATCCCTTCATCCTTCCAGGCGTATTTCAATAAATTTTCCCGCTCCGTCCGGCCGCTTGTATAGAAATGCTCCAGGCTGCTAACTAGCCGATAAACCGGAACAGATGGCCGGCCTAATTCGGCACATTTAAAATTCGAACCTTCGTATTTCCAGCCTCTGGCCACGTTCACTTTCACTTCATGGATGGACGTTGTGAAAAGATGGCTCTGGCTGGTAGGATGGAAAATCCTATATACTGCATTTTCAATTTCTTCAATTGGTTTAACAAGAATAACTTTTGTTTTTCCGTCAGTTTCCGTCCGGAAATCTTTGAAGAACGATGAAATATCAACATGGCCTTTGATTCCATCCATGCTTCCGGTGCTGGTGAATTGCCAGGAATCATAATTTTTCCCGATTTTCGGTTTTTCCCAGTCTTCTGGAATCGGATCATTATTACCATAGGCCGCACACCATAATGTTGTGCAATTGATCTTTTCCATGTGATATGCATTGAAAAGATATTGATAAGTATAAAGGCCGGGAATGAATCCGGCCTGGCTTATCTTGTATTCCCAAATGGGGTATATTTTATCTGCAATATATGCAGAACCTGCAGTTTCGATATCATAATAAACTGGAAATTGTGGCTTTTTGCCCTTCAGGCATCGAAGAGCATGGGCAATTTCTGATTCTGCCATTGTTACATTTTCAGCGTATGAATAAAGGTACGCGCCCCAGGGAATGCCATGCAGTTCACATTGTGCAACATTGATTGCCCAATATTTATCATCCTGGGAAGCCGCGTCCGATCCGTAACCGATCCGGAGAATCGCGCCATCACACTGGCTTTTTACTTTTGCCCAATCAATTTCATTTTGCCACTCAGAAACGTCAATTACTTTCAGAATTTTCATTTGCTTCCCTCCGGAGATTCAGGGCGGAAATGCCCACGCAAGATCCAACGAATGTGCAAATTAATCCTATTACTGTTGTAATTGCTGTTGTGTTGAAATCAAAGACGATTCCCAAACCGGAAATCAGTGAAATAAGTGCCGGAGCGAAGATCAAAAGCAACCATTTCAAAAATTTGTATGCTTTATCTGTCAGAATCATTTTGTTCCTCCATTTCTAAAAATTCGCGCTGTCGAATTTCTTTATCCATCTTTTCGGCTTCTTCTTCGGATACAACCGGGAATGCCATGCAGGATTCGTAAGTTGTTTTTCCGTATGAATTTCCGCCTAATTTCTCATAGGGAACATAAATTGATTTCAGTGTAGATTTTTCTAAGATCGTGATGGCCTTCCGCTTCAGGATCTGTTTGGAAACAAACTGGATTCTGTCCCGACTGTATCCAATCATCAATTCGCGAAATGCTTCATCAACTTCATCTCTTTTTCGTAATTCCGTATATATTCCATCAATTTTTTCTTTGTGGATCCGGAACCGCTCCGCGCCTCTTTCTTCCCGCTCTTCGAGGCCTTTTTTCAATTCTTCATAATGGTCTTCCTTCTGATCCTTTCGCGCCAGGCGGGAAGAAATCAGGCCAATGACGGAGGATAAAAGGGAAGAACCTAAGATTGCTATTATTATATCATACATTTTAGTTTTTAAGTATAAAATTCTATGAGTTTTTTCACAATGACTTGTGATGAACTTTTAGTTGAAGCTTTTATAAATATATAATATGTTCCTGCTTTTTCAAGAAATCCAGTTGCATTTAATTCTCCTGAAAGAAGATTAGAACCTAAAGTGGCATATTCAGCCATTATTAGCGGTGATAAGATATTATTTGATGTTGGACTGGGGCTATTTGTAACTGCTATTCCAAGCGGTTTTGCATTTTTCCAGTTAAATCTTATATGTAACAAAGTTGGTGCATTTAATGTAAATGCACCAACATTTGAATAAACATTTGCTTCAGCTGGTGTGAATTCTTGATTAATAATTACAACAGGTTTCAATTTATCATGTATACTTTTAACATATGGTAATATAGATTGATTGCCCAAATCAGCTTTTGGAAGATTGGTCAAAATACAATTTCCAACCGTCTCAACCGTTACATTCGCCGTTGTTCCATTGATCGAAGAGCCTAAAATCAAATCACTTGACGCGATTGATTGAGCAACAGCAATATCTTTTGCCTTTATATCTGCCATGTTTTAACCTCCATGCTCCGCCAGCCAGGTTTCCACCTTCGGCCGCCAGTACGCTGGCACATCCTCCAGCGTCCAGGGCTGGCCGGTTTTCTTATTAATTTCCTTGTTCAGGATCTTTTTGCCATAAAAAGCACCCATTGTTTAACCTCCTGCAATTTCCGCAATAACCGCGCCAATATCTTCAATAGCCTCTTCCTGAGTCTTCTGAGCTTCCAGAAGTTCCGTCATGATGTCGTATGGATCGCGTGGATCCAGATCCACATGGATCAAATAACCGTCATCCTCCGGAATGAAATAAATGGCCACAACGTCCATATATTTTCCGGCGGCCAGCTCTGTTTCGTCCATTTTGATCTGATAGGCTGCCAGGTTCTCTTTCGTCAGCTTTTCCGCGTATTGCTGAAAATCCGCGAAAGATTTACCGATTCGAACATTGATCCTTGATGGCGTGCTGGTGGCCATTACGGCCAATTCAGTCTGATCCTTCAGAATTAATTTCGCGTTGTTTTGCATTCTGTTCCTCCCTTGCCAATTCAAATTTTCGCTTTGCTGAATCTCTCAACATTTCCTTCATTGCCATTTGTTCGAATTGTCCCGCAATGCTTCGAACAATCAATGCCTGCAGCGAAGCACTGACATTGTACATTGACATTTCTTTTTTGAGATTTTCAAACAAAAGGTTTTCAAGCTCCAAAACATCAATTTCAAACATTCAATTCCTCCATTTTTAACTAAAGCCAGTAACAATTCCATGATAGATAGACATATCTTTCCAGGAATATTGTCGAACGGTTCCATCACTATTCAATTGGATGTCAGTTATAACTTTCACACCATTCGTATTGTGATAAGATCCAGAAAAACGCCAGTCATCGGATGCATTTAATTTGGGAATATTCACATAATTTCCGGATCCACCGGCGGATATATTTATATCTCCACTACTTGTACTAATAGTTACATTTTTTTTTAGTGATATAGAAGCGCCGCCGCCTGAATTAAGCAACCATAAAGAATCCAGACCACTGGCGGAAGTTGCGCGAATAATAACAGACGGCGATGAAATTCCAAATTCATTTGTATAAGTTGTTCCGGAAACCGTCCAATCTCCAAATTTCATTTCTGATTTTTCGACATTGTTGTTATAAAATTTGAAGCTGGCTCCGGTGATTTTGAATTTGTAATTTCCGCTGGTGGCTTCGAAGGAAGAACCGGAAATTGTGGAACCGGTAATGTTTCCGGAAAATGTTGCATTTCCAGACCGATCCAGCTTGAAATTCGTTGAATCAACAATAAGATTTCCCGTCCGGAACGTGATCGACGCGCCGTCATTATCAATTTTATTCTGGATTGAAGATATAATTTGGGAATCTGTAGTTTTTTTGGAAACTTCCAGAAGAATGGAACTTTCAGAGACAAGAATCTTACCGGACAATTCTTCATAATCTCTGTTTGCTTCCGCGTGATATCCTTCCACTTGCAGCATAATGGAATCAGCTGTTTGTTCGATCAGTGATCTGGTTAGATCAGTTGTGGAATATTCCCGAACTGCAATCATTCGATTCCTGGAGCTGTCGCAAATATAATTTCCAGAATCGTCTGTTATATAAGCTTCCCAATGGCCATTGACTTCATCAAATTCCGCTTCGACATCATCCGCCCGGGCATAGGTGGCCGCAATGGATGAGGACAATGAATTGATTTCCCTGGTTAATTCGCTTTCGATTTCTGTTATTGTTGAATTAACTAAATTTTCAACATTTGTTTGTGTCGCATATGATTCCAGGTATATTTCACCGGTGGCCAGATTCCAATACGAATTGCCCACCTGTCCACGGATGATTCCGGCGCGGATGATATTGGCGTTCAGCGTTCCGGATGTAATCAGATCCGCAACGATGGCGCCGTCCTGCGTAGCTGCCAGCGTATAGGTTCCATTGTATCCGGTTGAACTGTGTGCCCATCCATTTTGATTGAATCTCCAGACGTTTTGCGCTGTATGAATATCATTTGTATCCATAATCAGCATTTCATATCTGTTTCCTTCTGAATCATATCTGTCTACAATCCAGCCGCCGGCCGCTCCGGTAATCTGGGCAGTCGCGTTTGCAACAGCTGCCTGCAGATCCGTTTGGGAAATTGCCTCATTTGATTTTTTTTCTACATTCGCAACAGTATCCGTGAATTTGGTTTTGGGATCCCCCAATTTTATTTCATCATAATGTTCTGCCAGAACATCATATGTTGTTTCAATTACCTTTGCGGATGCATCAACGCCCAATACTTCAAATCGAACGGTTACAATGTCGCAAAGTCTCACATCTTCCGCAAATATTCCAACTGTATCAATATATTCTTCCGTATCCCGCAAATCCACAAATTTCAAATCCAGAGTTACCGCCGGGATTCCGATATTATACCGCGTCAGATATGTCCGGACGTAATTGTTCAGCTGCTGTTTCGTCGGCTGATTTTGAAATTCTCCGGATACATCCAGAACCGTTGTCCGATGGTATGCATAGTTTTCCGAATATTGTGATTGCTGCAGATCGGACTGCACAACCACTTCCTGTTCGTTGGCGTCCTGGCCTTTCCAGAAGGCAATGGCGCCGGTAATTGTGGATTCAATTGATTCTTCTTGTTCTAAATCAATTAGATTCTTACCATATACAATTTCGACGCCCCTGTTCTGGCCTCTCTGATTCCATAATTTAACGGTTAAACCGTCAAACTCATATTCTCCACCGTATACATCGAGAAAAGACCCTTCAGAGCCTCCCAGACGGCTTCTCAGGGATGCGGGAATGTCCGTCCCATAATGTGCAACTGTCTGTTTGTCCGTCTGGAAAGTAAATGGACACGGTTCCAGAACATTCTGTGGGATCTTCTGGAAAGCTCCCTGAACATCTTCTGCAGTAAATGGATTTAACGGAATTTTTGATAATCTATATGAAATATGTTGAGCGTAAACCGTCACCAAACCGTCCATTGGTTTGGTGACTTTATAAATCTCAAATGGCTGCTGATCGCGAAGCGGCGCCGGTCTTGCCGTAATATATCGGCCAATCCGGATCTGATCGAAGAGAATTCCGGAAACCGGATATTCCATTTCCAATTCAAATTCACCGTTTCGCTGTTCTTTTACCTTACATTTGGCCGCATCGGCCAAATTGCCGATTCCATTGGAAAGAAATGAAGATTCAGACGAATCATACAGATAAGGCGTCAAATCGTCCACCACCTTCCTTGTATCCGGAGCGTGATTCCAGATCCTAAGACAATGGGATTGGCTCCGGGATTCAACTGGATCTGATCCAGCCGGGAAACATTAGAATTCAAATTTTCGTCCTGATAATAGGCCGTCATGGTCTCCAGATCAATCATCGTCACCGGATAATTGTGTGAATTGACTGTGATGGCTTTTCCGTTAATTGTAAAAGTTCCAAATCCGGTAACTTCAATCAATGGTTTCGACGGAAAGGCTGTTGGATTAATCATGGATGTATCTGTTGCTATAGTATTATAAGTTTCGCCGGCCGTCAGGAACCGGCGCGGATCGCAATCAAATTTCATACTGATTTCACCAAATTGATTGTTTCTCCCAACCTTCGGATTATCCAGGCCGCTTTTGTATCTGGCCAGACGAAACTGGCCGGCGTGATATGTATCCGTCAACCGGTAATATTTATTCGCTCTGGAGGAATAAAACGAACACATTTTGGGAAATTCTGTTTCCCAATCTTTTCGCATAAAACATTTTTTATATTCAATTGTTTGATTTTTGAACCGGTGTTTGTCTATGTGCAAATCACCGTTCCGGCCGGGAACCTGAATATTTTCAATGTCTTTTTCTGCCGCGTCCCAGGTATCCAGGCCGGAAATGAAAAGCCCGAAATCTGCAGAGCTTTTATTATTATAAATAAAATAATTTCTCATGCCCACACCTCTTTCGACCTTGCCATTTGCTCCTGCAGAATGTCATTGACTTCCTGGGCGATTTCGCGCGGACTCTGCCCGGGCTGTGTGTAAATGGCAAAATTAATTCCACCATTTACAACATTTTGCGGCTGATCGGATCCGGCCGCCTTGATCATCTCCATCAGTTTATTGGTTCCAATAACCAATTCGGATCCATAACCGTCCCCGAATCCCTTTAATCCGGATTGAGTGGCCAGAACAGTCGGCTGGTTGAACATAATCGGTTCATCATATGCCTTTTTATACCAACTCAATGCAAAATGCGGAACTGATGGCGGATGCAGTGAAAATTCACCAACAATATCAATTTGTGGCACTTTCAGATCGGGCAGGCTCCATTCGAAATCAAATGCACCTTTCAGATCTTCAACAACTCCGGAAACCTTGTCCCAAATCCAATCAAAAGCATCGCCCACCGTTTCTTTGATTCCGCCAAAGATATCATCAAATTTCTCTCTGAGATCATTCAGAAATTCTTTGATTTCATCAAAAACTGGTTTCAATGTATTGTCCCAGAATCCCTTTATTGCGGAAAATACATCATCAACCACTTTTTTTGCACCTTCCCAAACATCTTTGAAAACTGGAGCAATTTTATCATTCAGAAAATCACCAATGGCCTGGAATACCGGCTGCAAAGTATTATCCCAGAAATCTTTGATGGCTGTAAAAACTGTATCAACCAAATCTTTGATTCCGTTCCAAATTGTTTCGAAAATTGGCCAAACAACCTGTTCCAGGAAATCACCAATGGCCTGGAATACCGGCTGCAGAATGTTTTCCCAGATTCCTTTTATGAATTCAAATACAAAATTCACAATTTCTTGAATTGCCAGGAACACAACTTGAATAACCGGGAACAGGATTTGCGAACAAAAATCACCAATGGCCTGGAATACCGGCTGCAGAATTGTTTCCCATACTGTTTTGATTGCCGCGAAAACCGTGGAAATTACGGTTCCAATAGCTTCAAAAACCACCTGCAGGACAGGCCATAGAATATTTTGGCAGAAATCACCAATGGCCTGGAATACCGGCTGCAGAATTGTTTCCCAAATCACCTGAATAGCCGTCCAAACGGTCTGTAAAAGCGGGAAAATAAACCCATTCCATGCAGTTTCAAAAGCTGGAACAATAACATCCAATAACAAGGATCCGATGCCCTCCAGGATCGGTTTCAAAATCGTTTCCCAAAGGGTCTGAATTAATGTCCATGCTTGTGTAAGAGCTGGCAGAATGATTTCATTCCAGACGTCTACAATGGCCGGAGCCAGCGTTTCCGTGCAGAATTCTCCGATTGCTTCAAAAGCCGGCTGCAGAACATTTTCCCATAGATCTTTGATGGTATTCACGGCCGTTTCAATTGTCGGAACAATTGTATTATTCCATACATCATCAACAGCATTTTTAAAATCCTCATTATTGAGATAAAGCGCCGTGAATCCGGCCGCCAGCGCCGCAATGGCCGCGATGATCAACCCGATCGGACTGGCAACAGCAGCCAGAACCGATTTAATTCCTGCCAATGACGTGGAAGCCAATGCAATTGCATTTTTCACCATTCCTATGGATTTCACAACAGTTCCAATAATTGTGATTGCTTTTCCGACAATCAAGAGAACTGGACCGATTGCCGCAACAATTAAACCAATTGTTGCAATTATGCTTTGCGTTTCCGGATCTAATTGATTGAACCAATTCAAAATTTCCGTAATCTTATCAATTACCTTCTGCAGAGCCGGCGCCAGCGCCTGGCCAACATTTACAGAAAATACATCAAACGTGGATTTCAGTTTTTCGATGGATCCACCAACGCCGGAAAGAAGAGCATCCGCCATGGACGTGGAGGTTCCCTCCACGTCTTCCAGGCTGGCCACTAGCTCATCAATATGTTCCGGGCTTGTATCAATTAACGAAAGCCATTTGGCCATCTGGTTCTTTCCGAAGATATTGGCCGCCGCCTCCAATTTTTCCTGATCGGTGAGGCCGCTGAATGCCTTCTGCAGGTTTTTCAGAACGGTGGGCATACTCTTCATTTTTCCGGTGGATTCGTCAAAAATTGAATTAGCATCCCCCATCGTAAGCCCTAAATCCTTCATGGATCCTTTGGAATCTCTGGCTTTTGCGGCCAAATTCGCAAGGCCGGTTTTCAATGCTGTTGCACCTTCTGAACCTGAAATTGATTTATCACCAAATAATTCTGTAATTACAGCCAAATCACTCAGATCCCAACCAACGGTCTTCACAATGGATCCGGCCACGCTCATGGCCTCAAACAGATCATGCGTGGAAGTATTCGCATTCGCCTGAGCTTTTGCAAATATATCCGCATATCGTCCCGCCTGGGATGAGTCAGCCCCGAAGGCCTTCAGGGTATTTCCCAAACCTGCAGTTACTTCATTCAGATCCGTTCCGGTTGCGGCCGCCAGGCTCAACGCCGGTTCCAGCATATCCGCCGCCTCTTTGGCCGTGAATCCCTGTCTTGCAAAATTAAGAAGAGCATCCGCGGATTCCTGGACAGTATAGACGGAATTAGAAGCCGCTTCCGTCATGGAATCCCACAAGTTTTCAAAATCTTTTACAGTGTTTTTGGTGCTGCCCATCGTCGATTTGACCAACTGAAATTGTTTATCAACTTTTCCAAAATTGGTAACTGCAGACGCGCCAAAGGCAGCCAAAGGAACGGTGACATATGTTGTCATACTCCGGCCAATTGATGAAATTGACCGGCCAAAAGCGGCCATTGCTGTACCGGCCTGGATGAGCTGGGCGCCGGAAACGCTGCCAAATGTCACCATCTCCGCACTGAGGCGCCGCAAAGCCTGTTCATTATCTATAATTTCACGCTCTAATCGCTGATATTTTTCCGACGTCTTGTCTACGCCGGAAGCATCCATTTGTTTGAGCGCGGTTTTTTCCTGTTTTATTTTTGCTTCTGTATCTGCAATAGCTCTTTTCAGAAGATTCTGTTTCTGAGTTAATAGCGTGACGTTCCCAGGATCAAACTTCAGCAGCTTGTTCACGTCTTTCAGGGAAGATTGCGTGGTTTTTAAGTTTTTATTTACGTTTTCAAGAGCTTTTGAAAGTTTTTGGGTATTGCCATCAATTTCAATGGTGATTCCCTTAATTGTGCCGGCCATGCAATCACCTCACTTTTAAAATGCATCAATGTCTTCCTGTGTTGCAATTTCATCCCACTCCCAGGAATCATTTGATTTTTCAGCGAAAATATCAAAAATCATTCCCACAGTTAATTCATCCAGATCCGCCATGGTCAGCCCAATTTCCTTACAACGTAATAAAAACAGAGCGGTCGTAAATGGCCGCTCTGTATCTCTCACTTTTTTTTTGGTTCTGCCATGACTCCCATGGAAGCCGTCCAAAGGTTCATGATTGCCGGTAAAATTTCGCCGATCGGGAAAACGTCGAATCTATCCATCCAATCAACCGGATCCGCCGGAAAGTCTGTATCATTTTTATCTTTTGCCGCCTGCAGCGCCATCACATAGGCCAGATTTGTGAGCTTGTCGCAATCCGCCAGCGAAATCCCTTTCGGACTGTCCTGATTCTTCTTGATTTCTTTGAAATCCGTTAAAAGATCCCGCCCAAATAACCTTCTGTATCTGGTAGCCGTTCCGGCTGTTGCCTTAAATTCCACATCTTTTCCATCAATTGAAATTGTTACCGTCATACATTATCCCCCTTATTTTTACGGTGTTACCGTTCCTTTAGTTGGTACAGCGTTGAACCATGTTGCATATTTTGCACTGGAAGAAGGGCAGGTGGCCTTCACCATATCGTCCGAAATTCTTGGCATTGCCGTAATTGTAACAACATTTGTCGCAACTTCCACGCCCTTTTCCTTCGTTTTTCCTTCCACCTTCGATCTGGAAGCCGTGCAACGGAAGAAGCACCAGCGTTTTCCGGTATCCGTTCCGCCGGCCAGCTTGAACTGTCCCATCAGCGCAAATTCTTTGGCTCTATCGTCTGAAGATTCAAAGGTCACGCCATCATCATCTGTTACCGTGCCGGTAACAGTGTTGTAAAAGGAATCAGCTTCTGCCGTATCCTCAAACTCCAGATCTCCGGAATAACCGTCATTTCCATCAAGATGGAACCACAATACATCATCGGCATATTCATCCGTTGCATCTCCCTGAGCCTCCAGCGCGATGGATTTGGCACCTGGAATTGCAACCGGCTGTGTATATGTCAGCGTTCCGGTTCCATCGTCGGTTGCTGTTGCGTAATAAAGATTTGACAAACCAAATCTAACACGTCCCATTTATTCATCCTCCTCTTCTATCGGAATTTCACATTCAAAAAGAACTTCATACATTTTTTCATCTTCCAGATAAGTTTCAGAGCTTTCAAACGGAATGGAATTCTGCTCCAGCCTCTGGATTATCTGGTTTTCCAGATCAACATTTTTTGATTTCGTATACAATTCAATATTCAGCTGACTAATCTGAATATAATTTTTATCATCCGCGTATTCTCCGCGGCTTACCGGATAATAAAATGCCACATAAGGCAGCGCCGGCGCGTCCCCTTCTTCCCACTGCAGATAAGTGCAGGGAAGGCCGAACGATTCAATCATTTCTGTTATTTCTGTTAATTTCATTTCTGCAATTGTTCCTTCAATTTCCGTTCATATTCTTTTTGTACCCAGTCATTGACCGGCTTAATATGCGGGAAAGCTCTGGTTCTTCCGCCGTTCACCTTCGCATGGCCAAATTCCAGAAGATGCGTCAACCGGTAATGCTTTTTGTTGTAAATTTTCGCGGAAAATGTAAGCCGGTCAGATTCCGTTTTCATGCTCCAGGACGGATTATAATTCGTCCAATTGCCCTGTCCTCCGGCTTTAACCTTCTTTTTGCCTTCCAGAGCCACTTTCCTGGCCGTGGTTGCGGCCGCTTCCGCTACTTCATCCCCATATTCGTCCAATAATTTATTAATTGTGTCATAAAACTCATTTGGCTGTATGGTGATGCTCATGATGTGCCTTTCTTGTACTCTACGTACAATTCGAGGTGATCAGGATCCACCCCAAATGTACGGTAAACAGAATAATTAATTCCGTTATATCGAACAATGTGTTCCTGATCGTATTCAGCAGCGTTTACTGTAAAGCAATATTGAGGATTCAGGCCGGTTCTGGCTCCGTCAAACCATTCCGTGCGTGAAACTGACTTAGTTACACAAAAGACATCCTGGGCGGATGTCTCTTGTGTTGTAGTAATTCCATATTTATCTTTGACAGTTTCAACTTTCACCAAAGTAATCACATCATCCATTTTCTGCCTCCTGGTTGTAATCGCTGGAAAGCTCCAGGGAATATTTCAGGAATTCATAAGATTTCATGAATTTGTCGGCGGATGGATCACTTCGGAAATGCGCTTTTAAATACAATTTCATGGCCTGTTTTATCAACGGATCATCCAAATCAATTACAACAACTCCGCCATTATTCAGATCCAGAATGCAGGCCTGAAGAGTCTGAACAATTTCATCATCGAAAACACTTTTGGAGTATCCCACCCAAATTTTGGCCTCATTCAAAAGGCTCTGGGGAATTTCTGGAATTGTCATCCTCAACCACCTCCGGCCGCTTCCTGAGCTGCCAGGAATTCTTCAATCATTCCGGCTTTTGTCGTTGCTGTAATTTCATAGCCCAATTCCGCGGCGATCTGTTTGATCTGGGCTTTGGTCAATTCTGACAATTCGGATTCAGACAGAATTCCATCTGAATCCGCATCAGCGTCCTCCGCGGTCATTACCCCGCCGTGAATGTTACCTTTACGAATGCAAGCGGATCTTCCAGGCCTGCATCAAACAGGCTGTAAGCTCCAATGGTCTTCACGAATGTTGTGGAATCTTCAGAAGTTGATACATAAAGCGGATCAAAATCATTTGTGAGAATTCTGGCCGGAATTCCGATATATGCAACATTGGCTGCAAGATTCTCATCCTGCTTTACTTTGGCGCCATAAATGCTTCCGGCCGTTGTCGGATCGGAAGTAGGATCCGGAACAAAAATAGGTCTGCCCATCTCATCGGCAATTCCGAACAGGCCGTTCCAAATCGTCTCATTATTCGCATAAATAACTTTCGCGCCCTGTCCGTGGATTTTCGCGAAAATCGAGCGAATCGTCGAATCCTCATAGGTCTGAGCTGTAAGGACGTTGGCTGCTGCAATACCAACGGTATTGTCATCCAGCTGGGCACGAATCCGCGCCTCTTTTGCAACGGCGATTCTGGCGGAAAGATGACGAACCAGCCAATCTTCAAAAGCATCAATGGACTGGAATTCCATCTTTCTTGTCAGTTTGACGTGCTTTTTGATCTCAACGCCCGTCAGATCAACCATATCAAATGTATCTTCTTCATCTACATTTGCAACACCTTCATTTGTTACTGCAGCATCACCGGCAGCAATGGCCGTGTGTCTAGGGATTCCAAATCCCTTTGTCATGTTGGATTTGGTCGAATCGTCATACATCGGAGCCATGGAATCCACCAGCTCAATGATTCGATTCATAACAGTTTTCGGAACCAGATCATCCGTGTTCGCTGTTGTAAACGTGAATGCGTTCATCTCTTCCGGTGTCATTTCTCCGATCATCCAACGGCCGGTTTTTTCATCATGTGCCATGTTCTTCAGCCATGCGCGTCGATAGGCATCCGGATCCGCGGAATTCTCCTGAACTGTTGCATTTGTTTCAACAGTCGCGGAATTGTACATTTTGGGAATAGCAGTATTAGACATTGCTTCGATGTCTGCCCTTGCCTCTGCAGCTGCCTGATATCCAGCATCAAGATTTTCAATTTCCTCTTTTTTTGCTTTTGCTTCCGCAACTTTGCCAGCGTCCAGAAGCTCTTTGGCCTCATTCAGAAGCGTGTTCCGTTTTTCTAAATACTCTTTTCGTCCCATGATCAAACCTCCTTTGATTCGAGTGCTTCCAGATCGTTCTGGAGCTGGTTTTTCATATCCTGGTATTTCTTTATAACTTCCGGCGGAATCAGCTTTTCAACCGAAGCCACCAAAGTTTCATTTTTTGGTGATGCAATTGCATCAATCAAACCTTTTTCAACTGCATCTGCAGCCGTAAGCCATGTTTCCTTATCCATCATCTGGAGGGCTTCCGCCTCCGTCATTCCGGATTTTGCAACATAGGCGGCCGCAATTGCACGATTTGCCTGGTGGAGCATATCGGACGTTTTGTCCATTTCGTGATAATCGCCTTCCGCCCAACTGGAAACATTGTGAACCATGATTTGAGCCGTTGGCGCCGCATCCGATCTGGCCGCGCAAGCGATGACAGAAGCCGCACTGGCAGCAATTCCAACAACGTGAATTCTGACATCTCCGGAATACGCGCGAAGCGCCGCATAGATTTCCGATCCGGCAAATACAGAGCCGCCGCCGGAATTGATATATACATCCAGCTGTTCACCATTGGCCTCTTTGATTGCTTCATTTACCATTTTCGGGGATGTTGCCTCAATTCCAAAAAGATGATAAATCCAGGCTTCTGAAGAATTCACAATGGCGCCTTTAACATTGATATCCATCAGTTCCCTCCTTCCTCAACATCATCAACAACTGCAGCTGTATCCAGACGCCGAATCGGATCATCTCCGCCGGCGATCGGGGAAAGATTGAAGACAGAGCGCCATTCATTTGGTGTCAGCGCGCCGCGATCAACCAGAGCCACCAAATCCAATTTTGTTTTCATCGAAGCGCCGTCCCAGGCATCCGCTTCCATGGTGATATAATTTCCAAAGGATCTTTGACGGATCGAAAACAGCTTTCTTGTGTATTCATTTCTGATTTTCCGCATAACCGGTTCGATTTCTGCATCAAAGTAAGCCATGCGCTCATCCTCTGACGCCCGGGATTCAACGATTGCCGGATTTGTATTAAACAGCGCATAAATTCGTTTCGTCGTTTCGCTCATCTGGGAAGCGTCCGGAACATAATCATGCGGTTCAATCTGCTTTGCGTCAGCTTTTGCATCCACGGCCGCCACGCCGGTTCCCTTCTCCGTCTTCAGGAAATCATCTGCAAATTCTTCTGCCTTCTTCTTCAAATCGTCTGGCCGCATGGAATTCGTAAATTTCAAGAGCCAGCGAATCACTGCAGAATTTTTAATTGCATTAATGATTCCCTGATCTGAGATCGAAACCACGTCCAAAAGCGGCGCCAGTACCGGAGCCAGGGGCGTGCCAAAAATATCATTGTCATTGAAATCAGATCGAAGATGAATAATATCCTCATAATTGAATTCATACATTTTTCCGTTCGGCATTGTAAACTTCAAAAATGTCTGATTCCCTTCAAACCGCGCTTCCGCTGTTCTGGGACAGATCGGATATAAGGCATTTGGCAAACCGTCGGAATTTCTTGAAATTAATACAAAAGCGTTATTGTTCAAACACAATTGCGTGGCCATTTTTTCCTGCAGATCCTGCCCGGACATGATCGGATTTGGATAATCCAAAAGCTGTTTAAGATAGAACGATGGATTCACTTCAATTTTCATGGATCCATCTTCCTGGATCGTCTTCCGGATATGTTTGGCCGTCAGTTTTCCAATGGCGGAAACCTTTGGCCGGATGCACGCCCTGACAAGATCGGATTCATAAACCTTCCCATTCCAGGAAAAAAATGAATTTCCAACCTCAGTGAAAAGCTGAACTTGCTGAACCATCACATTCTTTTCTTTTTTTCGAAAAATCGGAATTTTATTCAAAATGCCCATCTTTTCACCTCACATCAATGATTCGTATTCCTCCAGGTTATCTTTATAAACCACATAGGCATCCAGAGCCGCGGCCATTCCATCAATTCGATATTTCGCCGCGTTTCCTTTGGCCGGCTGAATGTTTCCGTTTATGTCTGTTTTTACATAAGTATTCAAAAAACACCATTTATCTATTGGATTGTTATTGTATACAATTTTATGTGCCTGAAATTCCGCCTTCAGATCCTTCATCGGCTGGGAAAGCGTGGCCACGCCTTGCCGAACCGGAACCATGACGCCTTTTCCAAATTCGTTGAAAAACATATTTAATAACGAATCGTCTATGTGCCAGGGATCGAAACCGATCCGAAGCGGATATATATCAAGCTCATCCCGCACCATCTGGAACCAGTCAAAAAATACACGCTTATTGACTTTGTTTCCATCAACTACGGTCAAAAGGCCACGTGCTGCCCAAATGTCATATGGGGCATCATCCGGATGATGTCGATTTTTGATTTCGTCCATTTTGCTTTGTGGAATCCAGTAATGAGACAAAAAATAAATGTTGTCATCGTCCGGCCGTCTGCAGAGCATTTTGGCGGCATTGAGGTCGATGGAATCCGCCGCATCGAATCCGCCGATACCGTAACGAAACGACATTTCCGACAGTTCGAACATTTCCGGATTTTCAACTTCTTCCTGTCGGAGCCATGCAGCCGCGCCATTCTGTTTCAGATTGAAATCTTTTACAATTACCGTTGGTCGATAGGTATCATCCTGCAGAGCCTTCTGGACATTCTGCCGCATTGTCTTCAGGGATTTAATCGTTCCCAATCCCGGATTTGCTTTAATCCAACATTCTTCATCAAACCATTCTTCGTAAGAATCAACTTCATACAATAACGGCAAAAAATGTTCATCTTCAATGGTTCCTTCAATAATGCCTGCAGCATAATCATATTGAGCATCAAAGATGGAATTCCGGATAAATCCGTTGGTGGTAATTTCCCAGAGCATTGGTTGACGCCTGGATTCTGACGCCATAGATTGTTTGATAAGATCATACAAATCACGGTTTTTAATCGCGGAAAGCTCATCAATGATTCCATAATGTGTATTGAGACCATCCAAAGAATTTGTATTTGACGCCAGGGCTTTGATGAATCCCAGATTTGTCGAACAATAGATATCTGATTGCCGCTTTCGTAATTTTTTCTTCAAAAGCGGCGATTGTTTTATCATGTTGTTTGCTTCGTTGTATCCTTTGCCGGCCTGATCTTTTGAGGTAGCAACAAAATATACTTCCGGAGCGCCTTCATGGTCGGAGGTTGCACCATATAATGAAAGACCGGAACACATCGTCGTTTTTCCATTCTTCCGGCCGATCATGTCCATAATCTCATTGTATCTTCGAATCAGATCATCATCGACAAAACCATAAGCCGCTTGAATCATTGCCTTCTGAAACGGCTCCAGATAGATCGGCGCCCCCAATTTTCCCTGGGCTTGCTTGCAAAATGATTCAATAAATACAATTGGACGATTTCCCAGGTCTTCATCAAAGTGATATTTTCCCGGGTTTGCCATGTCATTCAGCAATTTTTCATATTGTTTTCTGATCTTATATCCTGCATTTATTTTTCCATCCAGAACCTGAGTGCCATAAATTTCAACCCAATTCATACATTTCAGGATTGCATGAATTTATCCAAATCATCCAGCTCTTCCGAATCTTCCGGAAGCATATCATTCAGGTTCTTCATCGCAGTGATATAATTTTTAATTAATGTGTTGTAAATGTCCCCTTCGGTCGATTTCTTCAGGCCGTATTGGTTCGCGCCGTTCTGGTACTTCTCAGCCCATCCCTTTTCCTGCAGAATCTTCTGGAGCTTCTCCAGTTCCGCATCCATGAAAACAATTTTCGACAAAAGGCGAACCGCACGTTCCTTTTTTTGTGGTGGTAGCTGTTCAATTTGTTTCTTTGTTTTCGAAAATCCTGCCAATTCGGTCAATCTCCCTTTGTTTTCTGCCTACACGGTCATTATTTTTATTCACTCAGTTAAATTTAAC